>Ga0308160_10000208_pt1 | contig 147108 bp, 131 predicted proteins | sample PhyFR1_FD_201036 | JGI IMG/M metagenome (GOLD analysis project Ga0308160, IMG submission 201036) | Phyllosphere microbial communities from UC Gill Tract Community Farm, Albany, California, United States - DLSLF.R1 | ecosystem: Host-associated > Plants > Phyllosphere > Unclassified | place... | reverse complement strand
GAGCTGGACGATCACCGAAATCACGTTTTGGACGATCATCGAAAGAACGTTGTGGACGATCACCAAAACCGCCTTCACGACGTGGAGCTGGACGATCACCGAAATCACGTTTTGGACGATCATCGAAAGAACGTTGTGGACGATCGCCACGTGGTTTGTCATCGAAGCTGCGTTGTGGACGATCACCGCCACGACCGCCACCGAAACTGCGACCGCCATCACGACCACGACCACCACCGAAACCGCCACGTCCGCCATCACGACCGCGACCAGCACCATCACGAGCACCACGTGCAGGAGGTGGAGATGGCTCAAGACCTTCAATTTCAGACACGTTTAAACGTGCATCTAGGAAGTCTTCAAGCGCACGGATTTTACCGCGTTCACGGTAAGTCGCTAAAGTAATTGCATTACCTGTACGACCGGCACGACCTGTACGACCGATACGGTGTACATAGTCTTCATTTTTCATCGGTAAACCGAAGTTGATTACGTGTGAAATTGTTGGTACGTCAAGACCACGAGCCGCTACGTCTGTAGCAACCAGGATTTTTGCACGACCTTCACGGATACTGCGTAAACGACGGTTACGAACAGTCTGTGGCATAGCACCATGAAGTGCTACAACTGATAGACCTGCTTCAGCAAGTTCTTCAGCCAACATGTCTGTATCTTCTTGAGTGCTTGCAAACACAACTGCTTGATCTACTGATTCATCAGATAACCAGTGAGTAAGCAATTTTTTCTTGTGTTCAAAGCCATCAGTCCAATGCAATGTTTGAGTGATGTCTGTATTTGTAGAGTGACCAGTTTCGATCGCAATACGCATAGGATCATTCATCATGCGTTCAGCAAGCGTGATAATACGCGGTGCAAAAGTTGCAGAGAACATTAATGTTTGTTTACGGTTAGCAGCCAATTCACCAATTGCTTCTAGGTCTTCAGAGAAGCCCAAGTCAAGCATACGGTCAGCTTCGTCGACGATTAACGCATCGACCATGTCAAGTTTAAGTTGACGACGGTTTACAAGATCAAGTAAACGACCTGGAGTCGCAACTACAACCTGTGCACCTTTTAATTGTTGAATTTGTTTACCGAAAGGCATACCACCCATGATCGCAGCAACACGAACACCTTTCATATGACGAACCAATGCAATCGCATCTTGACATACTTGTTGTGCTAATTCACGAGTAGGAGAAATCACAAGAATATTCGGTTGAGTTACCGCTTTCATGCGATCTTTGAAAGATACAAGCGTATCTTGATTCGCTAAACCATTTAAAGTAGGTAACAAGAATGCAGCAGTTTTACCAGAACCTGTTTGGCTTGATACAAGAAGGTCTTTACCTTCAAGTGCAGCTGGAATTGCTTGTTCTTGTACAGGAGTTGGCGTAGTAAAGCCTAAACCTTCGATCGCTAGTGTTAAAGACTCATCGAGGGAAAAATCAGCAAAAGTTTTGCTCATAGAGAGTGTTCACCCTGAAGTGGGTGCTCCATTTAATAAATTACAATATGGACATCGGCAAAAAGCGGCACAGCAAATAGAGCTGAAAAATAAGGATTCAGCAGCGATCCGAATAACGACGATGTGGATATAACGCACGTATATGATTACGGCCGCAAACCTGAAGGGAATCGCTTAAGCGATTGGGGCGCGAAGGATATGTCCTCTCTATGGACAGAACGCGCATACAATGATTAGAAGATAATGTTCAGGTAAAGAACGGAAAATTAAGTGCGTGGCGGCATAATAACAGAATAATTTTAAAAAGTAATCATTTTTTTCGATTGAATTAGGAATTGATACTGTTTTTTTCAGTAACAGTCTATTTTTCAAATTAATTTTGTTTATTTTTTAATCGTATTTTTTTGAATTAGCCCTCACCCTTCTCAATAATTTTTCACTGAAAGCTACTAAAGCCAACGTTAAAGATGAATATCAATTCTCTGAGCAATAAAAAAGCCCTCACATGGAGAGCTTTTTCTTTGTCATATCACTCGATTAAATCGGTATTACTTTGCGGCTTCACCCCAAGCTGGAACGACAGCTTGCATTAGAGGTTTGAGCATTTTCATAGAGCAAGCAATGACTTGACCATTATCCATAGAATCGGCACCACCACGTGCATCCACTACAGTACCACCAGCTTCTTTTACCAGTAACTCGCCTGCAGCGATATCCCAAGGTTTCAAACCAAGTTCGAAGTAACCATCAAGACGACCGGCAGCAACATAAGCCAAGTCTAACGCAGCAGAACCTGAACGGCGGAATTGTGCACCCGCTTCAGTCACGTTTAACAATGAATCAAAATGGTTTTTCGCATAAGAAACCACTTCACCGTTACGTTTATTACGGTAAGCATGACCTACACCCACGAACGTATTGTCCAGGCTGTCTTTAATATTTACGCGAATACGACGTTGATTCATCATGGCACCGCGGCCACGACTTGCAGAGAAAAGCTCATCTTTCACAGGGTCATAAATAACACCGTGTTGAGTTACGCCTTTATGTTGAACTGCAATTGAGATACAGAAATGTGGAAAACCGTTAATGAAGTTTAAAGTACCGTCCAAAGGATCAATCACCCAACACCAGTCGGCGTCGTGACCATTACCTTCTTGCATACCAAACTCTTCACCAAGGAAGCTGTGGTTTTTATAGCTTTTACGTAGAGTATCGATAGTCAACTGTTCCAAATAACGATCTACACGCGTTACCGGACCATCAATCCCTTTTTCTTCGACTTGTAGATCGAGTTTATGACGATTTTGATGCGCTTTTAAAAGCTCTTGACCAACTAATTGAGCCGCACGCGCAGCCATAACCACCATAGGTTCCATTGAACACCCACTACAAATTTAAGAAACTGATAAAGAATAATGCATAAAAGCCCTGACATTTTAGCAAATATCAGGGCTTTTAGGGGAAAAAATGTTGCTAAAATTTAATTGATCATGATGAAACGGTTTGTACAAGCTTTAGCCAGGCCATTTTAATCGATTTTTCAATGCCTTTGGCATCAAGCCCAGCCTGTTGCAACATTTGTGCATGTGAAGCCTGGTGCATAAAAATATCGGGTAAACCTAAATTTAAAGTCGGTTTAACAATTTGTGCTTGAGCCAGATATTCATTTACCGCACTGCCCGCACCTGCCATAACTGCATGTTCTTCAACCGTCACAAATAAACTGGTGGTGCTCGCAAGTGCTGCAATCATCTGTTCATCTAGAGGTTTCACAAAGCGCATGTTGACGACACGAACACCCACATCATGTGCTTGTGCCAATGCTTGTGCTGCTTCAATTGCCACAGTGACACGGCTACCGAATGCCAGAACACTAATGTGTTCATCTTGCTGTTCATTAAAACTGGCTACAATTTCAGCTTTACCAATCTCTAATGCAGTCAGTTGCTGTTGAATTTCCACACCGACGCCATTGCCGCGCGGATAACGTACAGCCGCAGGACCATTGTATTGATAAGCCGTATGTAACATCTGGCGACATTCATTTTCGTCTTTAGGCGCCATAACCACCATATTCGGCACAGTGCGCATAAAGGCATAATCGTAAGCACCGGCATGGGTTGGGCCATCTTCACCAACCAAACCGGCACGGTCGATGCCAAAAGTCACATCCAGATTTTGCAAGGCAACATCGTGAATGAGCTGATCATAACCCCGCTGCAAGAAGGTTGAGTAAATGGCAACAACCGGTTTTAAACCTTCACATGCCATACCGGCAGCCAAAGTCACCGCATGCTGCTCTGCAATCGCGACATCAAAAAAGCGCTCAGGGAACTGCTTGGCGAACTGCACCATGCCCGAACCTTCACACATTGCCGGTGTAATGGCGAGTAAGCGGTCATCTTGTGCTGCTTCATCACAGAGCCATTGCCCAAAGACATCCGAATATTTTGGCGCAGTATTGACTGCAGCTGTTGAATTTATTTTACTAATTGCGTGATACTTAATTTGATCTGCTTCTGCAGGTACAAAACCCTTGCCTTTTTTGGTATAGACATGAATTAAACGCGGACCTTTACGCTTTTTCAGTGCATTAAAGACTTGTACCAGTTGATTGACATCATGGCCATCAAAAGGACCAAAGTAGTCAAAACCAATGGCTTTAAACAAGTTATCTGCGGCATCTGTGGCTGCACTGTGCAAACGCGAGTTATATAACCATTCAGGATGCGGCTGAATAAAAGCCTCCCCTGTTTCTGAAATATTAACCGATTGCCCTCTTTCCCAGATGGCAGCCAAGTGTTTGGCAAAACCGCCGGTACTGCATGAAATCGACATGTCATTGTCATTCAGTACCACGATTAAATCCGCATTATGCGCCACTGCATCGTTCATGGCTTCAAAAGCCATACCCGCAGTCATCGCGCCATCACCAATAATGGAAACCACTTCACACGGATCTTTTTGATAACGGCGTGCCAGCGCCATACCCAGTCCAGCTGAAATCGCGGTTGAGGAATGGCCGACACCAAAAGTATCAAATACCGATTCTTCACGGGATGGGAAAGCCGCCAAGCCATCTTTGGCACGAATACTGGTTAATTGCTCACGGCGCCCAGTCAAGGCTTTATGTGGATAAGCCTGATGACCCACATCCCAGATTAAACGGTCATGCGGCGTATTGAAACAATAGTGCAAAGCCACGGTCAGTTCGATCACGCCAAGATTGGCACCAAAATGTCCGCCACTCTGTCCTGCTGCATACAAAATGTACTGACGTAACTCATCCGCCACTTTTTCTAATTGGCTGCACTCGAGCAATCGTAATTGTTGCGGATGATCAATCGCATCCAGCAACGGTGTTACAGGGCGATGAGTCGGTATTTCTGTATACAACATAAATGGCAAAGCCTTCTAAAGCCTGGCAAATCCTAAGCTAGGTAAATGGGTTATTCGAGACAAGCAAGTATCGAATTGTATCACCTTTAAATCAGCCACATTTCTAGCGATGCAGTTTAGAGGCAGTTCTCTACACTGGGTGTTTGTTCATGAGCGAGATTATCCTGAATAATCTTACTATTTATCAACTATTATCGTTCGCTTTATACAAAAAAGAAAATCTTCTGCATAATTTCATCATAGCAATTCTACCAATGTCCAAGCATTACGCTATACTTTAGCCAATTAATGAACTATTTGACGGGTTAAGCAGTGCCTATAGAATTTGTCGCAACTTCAAGATTACCAACCGCTTTTGGTGAATTTAAAATCACTGTATTTCAAGATCCTCAAACCGGTGAAGAACATGTCGCACTTTCTAAAGGACTCGATATTCCACCTACCGGACCCGTCCTGGTTCGTATTCACTCCGAATGTTTAACCGGTGATGCCTTTGCCTCACTGAAATGTGATTGTGGACCACAGCTGCAAGCAACACTCAAGTTGATTAACGACGTCGGTCAAGGTGTGGTTCTATACTTGCGCCAAGAAGGTCGCGGTATAGGCCTGACCAATAAGATTCGCGCCTATGCCCTGCAAGATCAGGGACATGATACCGTGGATGCCAACCTAATGTTGAATTTACCTGCAGATGCACGTCGTTATGACATGTGCACCATCATGCTTGATCATTTAAAGATCAACCAGGTTAAACTGGTCACCAACAACCCTTCAAAAATTTCCGCACTCAAAGACCTCGGGATTGATGTGATCGATCGTGTGCCCCTCACTGTCGGCTTAAATCCGTTCAATGCAGAATATTTGAAAACCAAACATGAACGCATGGCGCATATGTATAAAAAAGGCGACTTCTAAGTCATCTTACAAAGCTTTATAAATCACGGTATTCAGGGATTTTTTACAAGATGTTAAAAAATCCCTTACTTTTTTTATGACTTTATGTTTTGATGTATTCAGTCCTTAAAATCATGCGATAGAGGTCATCTATGCAGAACCCAACTTCAGCTGATATTCAACGCGTTCGCGAATTTCTCCTCGACCTGCAAGCGCGTATTTGTGCAGGCTTAGAACAACGAGAATTAGAGAGCGGCGGCACTGCTCATTTTGAGATTGATGATTGGGAACGCCCTGAAGGCGGTGGCGGCCGTTCACGCGTTTTGCAAAATGGCACCGTGATTGAAAAAGGCGGGGTGATGTTTTCTCACATCAATATTTCCAAACTGCCTGCCTCTGCAACTGAACGTCATCCACAAATTGCCGGTGCAAAAGCACAAGCCTTGGGTGTGTCTTTGGTGATTCATCCGAAAAATCCCAATGTTCCGACCTCACATGCCAACGTGCGTTTGTTTGTGGCAGAGCCTGAAGGACAAGATCCGGTGTGGTGGTTTGGTGGCGGTTTTGACTTAACCCCCTTCTATCCAGATGATCAAGACGTGTTGGCCTGGCATCAAAAAGCCCATGATCTTTGCGCGCCATTTGGTGACACGGTTTATGCAGAACACAAAACCTGGTGTGACGACTATTTCTATTTAAAACATCGTGATGAACAACGTGGTGTGGGTGGATTGTTCTTTGATGATTTAAATCAGTGGGATTTCGAAACCTGCTTTAAATATATTCAAGCCGTCGGTAATGGTTACTTAGAAGCGATCTTGCCCATTTTCCAGCGCCATCAAAATCAGCCCTATACCAAAGCGCAACGCGATTTCCAACTGTACCGTCGTGGTCGTTATGTGGAATATAATCTGGTGTATGACCGCGGTACCCTGTTTGGTCTGCAAACCGGTGGGCGGATTGAATCGATTTTAGTCAGTATGCCGCCGCTTGCCGCTTGGTCGTATCGTCCGGAATGGGATGAAGATTCGGCTGAAAAACGCTTGACTGACTATTATTTAAAACCGCAAGAGTGGTTGACTGAACTTCAATAATTACAAACACCTTTAAAATGTTTAATCCCTTTTTCCATTTTTGGATAAAGGGATTTTTTTATATTAATCCATTTTCTTGAATTTAAAATCAACCCATCCCGAATAATAAAAACCATTAAATCAATATTTTATATTAAAAAAAATTTATCCTGTTTTATTCATCTGTACGTTACAGACATATTTCCTTACAGCACAACACTCAGTAGATTTTATAAAATCGTTTAAACTCATAAATTCAAGTTACTATTCACATATATTTAAAAAGCACATATCAATTAAAAAAATCGTGCTTTAGGAAGTTAACAATGTTAGATAAAATTTTAAATCATAAGGTGATTCTGTTTTGGTCCATTCTCACCATGATTCTGTGTTCCATCATCATCACCCTATCATCTGAAAATACCTTGTCCGATAGCTTGTCGATTACATTTACTGTATTTGCAGGATTTGCCCTGTTCTTTACTGCAGCAATGTGGCTAGAAGATATGGTTCATGAAATCTGTAATCCTTAATCTTATTTCAGTTATTTCAGCCCGCTTTAATTTTTTTAAATTTAACCCATTACTTTTATAGCTTGTTCACTTTTATTTTATCCCTTCTTCCGACTTTAGCCCGGGTTAAAAATCACGTATATTGAATGCCATTTCCGCACATGGGCCTTGTGAAATGAGCAAACAATTCGCGGTGGTTGGTCATCCAATCGAACAGTCACGTTCGCCAGAACTTCATCATGCTTTTGCACAAAAGACAGGCATTGACCTGAATTACAGCAAGCGCCTGGCTCCCCTAGATGGTTTTGAGGCCAACATCAAGACATTCTTTGCCGAGGGTGGCATAGGCCTGAACGTGACTGTGCCTTTTAAGGAACAAGCCTTTGCACAGTGCCAAGTCCTGACTGAACGGGCCAAAATTGCCAAAGCGGTGAATACCCTGTGGATGCAAGATGGCCAACTGCATGGTGACAATACTGATGGTCAAGGTCTGGTCGATGCGATTAAAGCCCTGGATTGGAACCTGGAAAATACTGATCTTTTAATTATTGGTGCAGGCGGTGCGACACGCGGCGTGGTCTACCCTTTGGTTCAGGCTGGCGTGAAAAAAATCGTGATTGCCAATCGCACCCTTGCCCGTGCTGAGCAACTGGTTGCCGATTTAAAAGATGCAGTTCCCCAAGCCACACTTGCTGCAATTTCCTTAAATGATTTGGCCGGTGAGTTTGATCTTGTCATTAATGCGACATCTGCCAGCCTAAGTGGCGATGCTCTGGTTTTACCTAAATCTTTACAGTTTAAACATGCCTATGAAATGGCTTATGGAAAACCGTCCAGCTTTTTAGAGCAAGCCAAGGCGCGCGGCATTCCTACCTCAGAAGGTTATGGCATGCTGGTGGGCCAAGCGATTGAATCTTTCTCGATCTGGAATGGGATAAAGCCGGCCCTGAAAGATTTTCTATAAGCGCTTAAAATAAAGTGATTGAAAAGAAGTAAATACTTGCTTCTTTTCAAAATTAGCCACAAAAGATGCCTTTAAATTGGATTTAATGACATCAAGATTCATTCACTGAAACTCATGAAAATTATTGAAATATCTAGCTATCCAAAATGCTATATATGCCCTAACACTCTAATTTAATTATTATTTAATATCTCTATTTTCATCAAATACATTAAAAAAGTGAATCAAACCGTATAATCAGTTACATTAATAACTAAATTTATCTACTTATAATTCGCCTTTCTGACATTTTTCCCAGGCTACACCATCAATGTATTTTGATGAACAATGTGAATAATCAAACTATCGATTCGGATAATCCAAAACTATTTCTAAATTAGGATTAACACTATGCCAACTTATAAAGCTCCTTTACATGACATTCGCTTTTTAATGAATGAAGTTTTTGATTACCCAGAACATTATAAAACTTTATCGAATGGCGAAGCTGCCGACCCTGACACTGTAGATATGATTCTTGAAGGTGCAGCAGATTTTTGTGAAAACGTGCTCTCTCCTTTAAATCAGTCTGGTGATGAAGAAGGCTGTCATTTTGAAAATGGCGAAGTTACAACACCAAAAGGCTTTAAAGAAGCCTATGACCAATTCGTGCAAGGTGGCTGGCAAGGTCTGTCTTATCCTGAAGAGTTTGGCGGTCAAGGCTTGCCGATGTCACTTAACCTGATCAAATCTGAAATGATGGGCACAGCGAACTGGTCATTCACCATGTATCCAGGTTTGAGCATGGGCTGTATGAATACCATCATGCAGTTCGGGACTGAAGAACAAAAAAATACCTACATGCCGCATTTAACTGCGGGAACCTGGTCAGGCACCATGTGCTTGACTGAGCCGCAATGTGGTACAGACTTGGGACAGGTCAAAACCAAAGCTGAACCGCAAGCAGATGGCACCTATAGCATTACCGGGACCAAAATTTTCATCTCTGCCGGTGAACATGACCTGACTGAAAATATTGTCCATATTGTGCTTGCCCGCCTTCCAGATGCGCCAGCAGGAACCAAAGGTATCTCTTTATTTATCGTACCTAAATTTACCCCGACTGCTGATGGTGGTGTGGGTGAACGCAACCCTGTGACTTGTGGTTCAATTGAACACAAAATGGGGATCCGGGCTTCAGCGACTGCTGTTTTAAACTTCGATGCTGCGACAGGCTACCTGATTGGTGAACCGCACAAAGGTTTGCATGCCATGTTTACCTTTATGAACACTGCACGTATTGGTACAGCAGTTCAAGGTATTGCACATGCAGAGTTGTCTTTCCAGGGGGCATTGCCATATGCCAAAGAGCGTATGTCTATGCGTGCGCTATCCGGCAAGAAAGACCCTGAGCAAGTGGCAGATGCAATCATTCACCATGCTGACGTGCGCCGTATGCTGCTGACTCAAAAAGCCATTGCTGAAGGTGGTCGTGCCATGATTTATCATGCTGCACAGCTTGCTGACAAAATGACCGATGCGCTGACTCAGGGCGACCAGGCGAAGTTTGAAGAATATGATGACAAACTGGGTTTCTATACCCCAATTCTAAAAGGTTTCTTGACTGAATTGGGTCTTGAAGCTGCGAATCACGGTATGCAAGTGTTCGGTGGCCATGGCTATATTAAAGAACATGGCATGGAACAAATTGCACGTGATGCACGTATTGCGACCTTGTATGAAGGTACAACGGGTGTTCAGGCACTTGACCTGATTGGCCGTAAAGTTCTGCTTTCATCTAAAGGCAAAGTGGTTCGTGATTATACTGCTGAAATCTTACGTTTCTGCGGTCGTCATGCACGCAACAAATACATGCGCCGTTTTGCATGGGACTTAACCAAAATTTGTGCACAATGGAACGCTTTAACTGTACGCATCATGCTTGCAGCACGTAAAGACCGCGACATCGTCTCTTCAGCTTCTGTAGATTTCTTGATGTTCTCGGGTTATGCGATGATGGCTTACTATTGGGCACAACAAGCTGCAGTCGCTTCTGAGAAACTGGAAGCGGGTAACGGCGCAGAAACGCCTGAATTCTATAAAGCAAAAATCAAGGTTGCCGATTTCTACTTCGAGCGTATCTTGCCGCGTACCCAAGGTCATGCTGAAGCCATGGTGAATCCATCAAAAACCATGATTTCTTTAGCACCTGAACATTTCAGCTTTGACTATTAATCTGTAAAGCCTGAATCAAAAAAGAGTACTTCGGTGCTCTTTTTTATGCGCTACAATAATCTCAATGCAAGAGCAATTTCCAAGGGCATAGAATAATAAAAATCAGTCCGCTGGCCTTGAAGATGAAAAAATTATTTTCGTTTCTGAGTCGCTTTTATCAGAGATATAGTGCAACTGTTCCTCTCAACAGCCATCACCTCGAGCAAGATTTTGATTCTCCTGATCCTGCCAACTTGGGTGATGCTAACCAGCCCATTACATTAATCAGAACAGGACGGGGAAATGATCATATTCTTCAGGGATTGGCGCTTGATCACCGACACAAGTTTTTGTACACCACGCACGTTGAGGGCCTTCCTGAACAAGGCGTGATTAATAGATTTAAGCTAAACAGCTCCAATTTGTGGTCTGCACAAGATGCGCAAAAACCCTCCTCCCTTATTGGTCATCAAGGCATTGTCGTCGATCCACAGAGTGACTTTATGTTTGCTTCTGCAGGAGCCGGCATTGCCAATAAAGGCTGGTATATTCTCAAATTTCAATATATGCCCAATGCTGCGCCCAGTCACACCCAAGTCATTCAGGTATTTGATAAAACATACAATAAAATTACCAACACCATGCCTTCGATTACACCGGATGGAAAATATCTGCTGGTACGGGGCAATAACCATAAAATCAATGTCATCCGTATTTTTAAGTTAGATCTCATCACCGAAAAGAACTTAACGAATATTCGTTTCTTGTATGAAGATGAATGGTCGATTGATCCGGGTTTCACGCATGACAGATCTGCATTTCAAGGCTTAAGCACCGATGGAACTTACGTATATTTATTAAGTGGAAATAAAAATAAAGGCCCTAAACGAATTTATGTTTATGACTTAACAGGCAAACTGATTCAAAAAATGGATCATATAACACTCGGTCATTTTGATAGCGTGTCCAACCCTGCCATTCAATATTGGGAGCCAGAAGGCTTAACCGTAGATAGCCAAAACCATCAGCTCTACGTTTTATATAGTATAGGAAATACCGGGCAATTCTTGGGCCGTATTTATCGAATGACAATTAACCTCTTATAACCCCTAAAGAATAAATTTAATAAAAGCTGAATATTTTCAATAAATTTTCCATTCAAAAACAGCGAAATCGCTTCATAATTGCACGTGAAGTTATCTGTCTATGCTTTATCTCTAATAATGAAAATTCATTCCATTTCCACCTAGGATATATTCATTAGAAATTTATAGTGCTTTGTAAAAAGCATGAAGGCTTTATGAATAAATCATATGAATAAACAACCATTTATCTTGAAAGATTAGCTTAAAATACATTATAAAAGAATGGCTATTTCAAATAAAACATTAAGTTAAACTATCACATTAAGAGAATTTAGCACTTTTACAAAAGCTCTATAGGTAAGTCCACGGAATCTCCACAAACTCTCCCTATGATGACCTCATTGAAAAATTAAGGGCATCGCCATGAAAAAAATGATTTCTACACTGATGATCGGTCTTATTGCTGCAACAGCAACTATGTCTGCAATGGCAGCCCCATCATCTGATCATAAGCATTCACCTGCTCCGCATCATTTTAATAAAAAACCAATGCCGCCTAAACATGACTTGCACCATGGATCTCAGCATCAAGTGCCAGCGCATCACTTTAAAAAAGTAGGTCATACAGCACCGTTCCATCATGCCATGAAACATAACGCAGGTCCGCATCACAAAATGCCACCTAAACATCGTTAATAAAAAAGAGCGCTTCGGCGCTCTTTTTTATTAAACTCAGGATTTCAGTTTCATACTGCATGAGTGATCGAGATCCTAATTCTTATTCCCTATCTTTTATTTTATTAAATTGATACTCATCAATGCTATTCACAAGCTGTCCCAAATTTGAAACGCATATTTTTGCGAGCGAATCGTTCAATTGAAGAAATAGAACGGCTTTGCTGAATAGCAAAAGTTTTCAGTTCTTTTTAAAGCCTTATCTGCATTATTAAAGAAACTCTTCCAGCACTGAATTTAAAAATACATGCCCCTGCTCTGTACAAGACAACCGACTTTGATCTTCAACCATTAATTGACGTGAACGTAAAGAACTTAAAAGTTGATCTAAATCAGCCAAGTTTAAGCCTGTACGCTCATGATAAAGTTTTGCTTCTACGCCATTATTTAAACGCAAAGCATTCATCATAAATTCAAACGGCATGTCTTCATCTTCAATGCGCTTAAACTGTAGATGCTCTGCCGGCACTTTGGCTAAATAGTCTTTCGGTAAACGGGTTTTCTGGAAACGATAGACACCATCAGGCCGTGTCACTTTACCGTGAGCACCTGCGCCAATCGCCAAATAATCGCCAAACTGCCAGTAATTTAAATTATGTGCAGATGGCTTTTCTTTACGCCACGCCGATACTTCATAATTCACAAAACCTTGAGCCTTTAAATAGGCTTCGCCCTGTTCCTGAATATCTTCCAACACGTCGTCAACAGGTAAAATAGGTTGGGTACGGAAAAATACCGTATTCGGCTCAATGGTCAGTTGATACCACGACACATGGGTTGCGCCATTTTCTACCGCCAGTTTTAAATCCAGTAACGCTTGCTCTAAAGTCTGTTCTGGCAAGCCATGCATCAAATCGACATTGATGCGTTCAAAACCGGCATCGCGGGCTAAATGAATGGCATTAATGGCATCATCATTACTGTGAATACGACCTAATTTTTTCAAGTGATCTGTATTAAAACTTTGCACACCAATGGAAAGACGGTTAATCCCTGCCTCTAAATAACCTGCAAAAGGATCATGCTCCACTGTTCCAGGATTGGCTTCCAAAGTAATTTCACAACCATCTTCAAAGGCAATAATGCTTTTTAGTTCCTCGAACAACCACACATAACCTTTGGCAGAAATCAGTGACGGCGTACCGCCACCAATAAAGACACTATGAATCTGGCGACCTTGGGCAAAATCGAGCTGGGTTTTAAAGTCTGCAACCATAGCCTGCAAATATTCTTGCTCTAAATCTAGAGACAGTTTCCCATCGGGTACAGCGTGCGAATTAAAGTCGCAATACGGACACTTTCGCACACACCACGGCATGTGAATATATAAAGACAATGGAACAAGCGCAGGATTTAATTCAGCCAAGGAATAAGCTCAAAACAGCAAAAAACAGGAAATATATTTTAACATGACTGCATCAAGACGCTAAGGAATACTGGCAGTGATTGTTTTAGACTGAGAAAAACTCAACAAGAATACATACTTAATATGATGAAAATATCCAGTCAAATGCTCTTGCTGTTACCGCTTGCGATGGGAATCGGGATTGCAATGAGTCTGCAAAATGCCTTAAATAACCAATTACGCGAATATTTACATTCTCCATTGCAAGCTGCCCTTTTATCTTTTTTGGTTGGTACAATAGTGCTTGCCATACTGGTTTTTTTTCAATCCGCAGAAAAACCCCATTTTGCAACTTTAATCCAGATTCCCTGGTTTCTCTGGTTAGGTGGTTTTTTAGGTGTGTATGCCATTAGTTTGAGTATTTATGCCGTACCTAAACTGGGTTTTCTTATCCTGACCGGACTGGTTATTTTTGGGCAAATCGCCATGTCGATGTTACTGGATCATTTTGGCTGGTTTGGCGCTGAAAAAACCCCGATTAACTGGCAACGTCTTTTAGGAAGCTTGGTCATTTTCATTGGTGTAATGCTCACTTTGCAACGCTAAAGATCATGATCTTTATTAATAAATAATGAGTATTTTTTGTGTCTAATGTCACTGCTTTAACGACAACAACCCGCTTTGAATTAAAGCAACTCTTTCATTTGATGATTCCCATTTTAATCACACAATTTGCCCAGGCAGGTCTGGGGCTGATTGATACCATTATGGCGGGACATCTCTCCCCAACAGACCTTGCTGCCATTGCAGTCGGGGTCGGTTTATGGATTCCGGTGATGCTGTTATTCAGTGGCATCATGATTGCAACCACGCCTCTGGTTGCCGAAGCCAACGGGGCGCGTACTCCTGAAAAAATTGCCACCATTGCACGGCAGTCACTTTGGGTGGCGTTTATTTTAGGTATTATTGCTGCACTGATTTTACAGGTTATGCCGTTCTTATTGCCTGTTTTGGGCGTACCTGAAGCCTTGCTGCCTAAAGCTAGCTTGTTCTTGCATGCTATTGGATTGGGTATGCCGGCAGTGACGATGTATGCAGCGCTACGTGGCTACTCGGAAGCACTTGGCTATCCACGCCCGGTTACTGTCATTAGTCTGGTTGCACTGGTCGCACTGATTCCCCTGAACTTTATTTTTATGTATGGCTTAGGCCCGATTCCTGAACTGGGCAGCGCAGGCTGCGGGTTTGCTACGGCTATTTTGCAATGGCTGATGTTTATTGCTCTGGCAACTTATGTGTTTAAAGGTACGGCTTACCGCAAGACCCAAGTCTTTGCCGCATGGGAAAAAATTGATCCGTATTGGGTAAAACGAATTTTGCAGCTCGGTTTCCCGATTGGCTTAGCGATCTTTTTTGAAGTCAGTATTTTCAGTACTGCAGCGATTGTTTTAAGTCCTTTAGGCGAAACCTTGGTGGCAGCACATCAGATTGCCATTTCTGTTACCTCTCAATTGTTTATGATTCCGATGTCACTGGCGATCGCACTCACCATTCGTATTGGCACTTATTATGGTGAAAAAAACTGGCTGGCAATGCGTAAAGTCCAGTTCCTGGGATTACTGACCGGCACGATTTTAGCGATTGCCACCATGGCATTGATCTGGTTCTTCCGGCCTGAAATTGTCTCAATTTACACTTTAGATTATGACGTGGCACAAGTGGCGATGTACCTGTTGTTATTTGCAATTGCCTATCAGTTGATGGATGCATGGCAAGTCAGTGCCGCAGGTTGCCTGCGTGGCATGCAGGACACCAAAGGTCCAATGTGGATCACCATGATTGCTTATTGGGTCATTGCCTTCCCTGTTGGACTTTACTTGGCACGCTTTACCGAAATGAAAGCGGCTGGCGTTTGGGTCGGTTTGATTGTGGGTTTAACGGTTGCCTGTGTGCTGTTACTGACCCGTTTATTTATGATTAACAAGCGGATCAAAACTGCTTAAATAGCTCGATCTCATTCCTTTTCTCATGAAAAAGGGATGAGATAAATAACAAAATGAATAAAAAATAATCACAACTACTTCATCCATTTAAGCTTAAAAAAATATTTTTAATGCTTAAAATCGAACAGTAAAAATGCAGCTTTTAACAATTTAAAGTAGGCAATATTGAGTTTAGCGCCTATGATCATTGAAACCCATCTTTGATGATCTTGAGGAATATCGCATGGCAAAAACGGCTAGCACACCCGGTCGTCGTTTTATGAAACTTGCCACTATGACGGCGAGCATCGCAACTAAAACCGTCTCAAATAAGATCAAAAACTTTAATTCCGATGAAGAACAAAAAAATGCCTCGCGCAGTAAACTTTTTCAAGATATAGGTCTACAAATTGCGGATACCCTTGGGGAAATGAAAGGTGCGGTCATGAAAGTGGGGCAAATTGCTTCACAATATAAAGACATCTTTCCGCCTGAAGTGGCTCGTGCCATAAGCAAGTTACAGCGCCAAGCCCCTGCGATGCCTTTTGCTGAAATTAAAGCTCAAGTCGAAAAAGAACTGGGTAAACCGCTCAATCAAATCTTTAAACATTTTGATGAACAGCCTTTTGCCGCTGCTTCTATTGGACAGGTGCATAAAGCTTTCTTGCCGAATGGGCAACAAGTAGTAGTTAAAGTCCAATATCCGGGTGTCGATGAAGCCTGCGAAAGTGATCTGAAACAGGTGCGTTTGGCTTTGCGTTTAATGGGTGTATTGAAAGTTGATCGCAAACTGCAAGATCAACTGTTCAAGGAAATTCAGGAAAGTTTAGACAATGAGTTGAACTATGAGATTGAAGCGCAAAACCTGGACGTCGCGCGTACATTTCATGAAACATTAGACACTAAAATTATTATTCCCCAAGTGTATAAAGACTATTCATCGCGACATATTTTAACCTTGAGCCTAGAACAGGGTGAAAGTATTGAAACTGCCAGTACCTGGTCTCAAGACACCCGCAATGAACTAGGACGACGTTTGTTCCGTGCCATTGGACAAGAGATTTTCTATTTAAAACGTTTCCATTGTGACCCGCATCCGGGCAACTTTGCCTTCCGTGAAGATGGCACAGTGATTATTTACGATTACGGCGGTGTAAAAACATTATCCATTGAAACTGTGCAGCATTTTAAGCATTTGGTGCAGTCTGCCCGTGAAGGCAATATTGCCGAGATGGAGCAACATTTAGATGCCCTGCATGCCATTTCAGAACAGGGGAAATTCCCGGCTGAACTGTATAATCAATGGCTAGAAGTGCTGATGCGCCCGCTCACCACGATGTATGATTTTGAAGAAAATTCAGCACATCATGATGGTATGGAACTGCTTAAGCCTTCACTCAAATATTGGGATGTATTTAAACCTTCGCCAGAAACATTAATGGTGAATCGTACAGTTTCAGGTCATTACTGGAACATGATTCATTTAAAAATGCATGACAATCTTAATGACCTGTTTGATGAACTGGTGCCACCGCGTCAGTAAACTCTTCATAAAACCCAAATACGGCTCCTGATTTGGGTTTTATTTGCCAAAGTAATAGTTATGTTATAACATACTATTATTAACAGCCACTATTAACAATAATTTTGGAGTCCATCATGCGCGCCAATATCCATCCAGAATATCGTGAAGTTTTATTCCATGACACCAATGCAGATGTCTATTTCATTATTGGCAGTACCCTGCAAAGCCAGCAAACTAAAAGCTATCAAGGTCAGGACTACCCTTACGTGACTTTAGATGTCTCAAGTGCGTCTCATCCGTTTTATACCGGTGAACAACGTCAAGCCAGCAATGAAGGTCGTGTAGCAAGTTTCAATAAACGTTTTGCGCGTTTCAAACGCTAACATGAACTTCATATTGTTTTAAGATTTAAGCGTTAGTCTTAAAACTTGAAAAGCCCAAGTCTATTCCTCCAGCTTGGGCTTCTTTTTTATGTTTATATTCTAATTTATGTTTATATTTTAATTTATGTTTATATTTTAAAACTATTCAGATTTATTTAGTGTGTAACAAGCATTGGAACAGATAAAAACCCAATGCCAAAAATATTACGCCTACAAGTACACTGGAAATCACATAGCCCAAAGCAAGTGTGGTTTGACCATGTTTTAAGAGTTGAAAGGTTTCCAGACCAAAACTTGAAAATGTGGTGAAGCCTCCCAAAATACCAACCATCAAAAACAGCCGCGCTTCATTTTGCAAGCTCGGAAATTTTTGGCTATAGGCAAAGAAAATACCGGCCAGCAAGCAGCCAAAGATATTTACCCACCAGGTCGTCCACGGAAACATGCTTGTCGGTTTAAGCAAAAATACCCCTGCGCCATAACGCAAACTTGCGCCAATTGCACCGCCCATCGCCACCAGTAACCAGCTCATTTATTTTGTCCAATATCGGGTGTATATAACATGTCTTATCTACACTACCCTGTTTTCGTTGAACAATACTTTTGCATGAATCTGTATTTTTTACAAAGAAATAATGCTGAATAAAGCACATAAAAATTGTTATAGTCTTGCGGTTAAATTCACTATTTCTATGGATTGAGAAAATTATGGCTCAAGATTTATTGGCACAGCTTCAAGCAGGCGAAGCGAAATTTGCAGATGTAATTGCATATATTGAAGCCGGTTATAGCCACACGCCAACCGCATTTAAAAATGGACAACAAGCCAATGCTGCCACTGAGAATCAGGGCAGTGTCAAAGTATTTTCTTTTGCTCAATTAAATGGTTTAGATCAGGCACAAACTTTAAGTTTATTCGCTGAACATTATGCTGCTGTATTAGCGACCCCTGATGCAACCGATCACCAGAATATTCGCCAGTTTATGCAAAATGGCTGGGATGGCATTCAGTTCGAAGGTCAGGCTTTAACTGCAAAATAACTTTATATCTAAGTCTTGGCATATAAAAAAGCCCGCTTTATTAAAGTGGGCTTTTTTTTGTCTCTCCCTGGCAAAAAAGAGAACTAAAAAAAGAGGACTTAAAAAACAGATTAAATCAGGAAATCCTGACCCGGCACGACCATTCGCCAATAGTCTGCTGCTCCCACTGGCGAGCATGTTTCACGTGAATCCATTCTTCACCCGGTTGTAGTGCAGTAAAACGAAACATTTTTTTACCTGCTACACCGACCATCGCTTGCTGACTTTTAAGCACATCTTGCCGATAGATTTCTTCGACTTTCAAGATGTTCTGCGGCTTAGCCACTTGCCAAAGATAACCTGTCGTCGGATTTTCTGGCAGGGTTAATTCCAGCGTTTGCCCTACATCCATTTCCAGTAAAGTCGGACATTTATGTGTGAGTGAATAGACATGGGTTTTTCCATCCACTGTTGGACTCATACTGCTACACCCTACAATCGACAGCCCCAATACTGCAGCAAAAAATATCGCTAAACCTTTCATTCTAAACTCTTATAAATTTTTGAAAGAAATTAACTTTTTACTTTTTCAATCCATTGGATTGAACTGACGCGGAATAACTCGCATGCGCCATCGCCGGTGTCTGTTGGGGTTAATGATGAGGTCCAGACCAAATCTTTATCTTTAATTTCAACCAACTCACCTTTTAAACGTACCAGATCACCCCGTTTTACGTTTTTAATTTGCTTGGCAATTTGTGGGTTTGCAGGAATGATGTGCATATTCGAGACCATCTGCATGGCTTGCTCTTTCGGCACAGGCAGGCGATCAATTTTCCAGTTTAAATAACGGTCATATTGATTCACGGAAATGTGTCGTGCAATTTCAGGTTCAGCAAATAGGCCCCAGCTTACGGCATAATCAATCGGTGAAAACTTGGCCTGCTGATCATGGGTATAAATTTTTGAGCCTAAAATCCGAAAATCACCTTTAAACGTTTGCAGTTTTTTAATGGATTGATCTTTAGACAGCGGTGCCAAACCTTTCGCAATATTATAATCAACAGATGCGCTGGCACTCACTTGTAACATGCTGGTTGCAAGTAAAGCACTGAATAATAATTGTCTAGTCATCTGTATACCTCAAAACGAATTTCTTTATTTTCAACTTTTATCTTAAATCATGAAACTTAAATCACCATATCGACTTGGTAACAATATGGATATATTCAGTCACTTTTTTGTCTTATTAATTGACTGAAATATCTATTAAACTAACCACCTATAAAGAAAAATTAAGCAAACAATGATTTATAAATTTTATCAGCAACATATTTTCCCGCATTTGCTCAATCAGGTGATGCAAACACCCAGCCTGATGGATCAGCGCCGCGAATTACTGCTCCCAATTTCAGGTGAAGTTCTGGAAATTGGCTTTGGTACAGGCGTAAACCTGCCTTTTTATCAAAATGTCGATACGCTCTACGCACTCGAACCGAATCCGGATATTTATCAACTGGCCATTGGGCGCGTGCATGAAAGTGCGATCCATGTCCAGCATGTTCAGGCCAGTGCAGAAAAGCTGCCTTTTGCCGATAACAGTATCGAGCACATTGTCAGTACCTGGACGTTATGCAGTATTGAAAATTTACCGCAGGCTTTGACTGAATTGCACCGTGTGCTGAAACCGAGCGGTACTTTGCATCTGGTTGAGCATGTTCAGTATCAGGACAACAAAGCCCTTAAACAGTTGCAGAATTTACTGACCCCAATTCAAAAGCGTTTGGCGGATGGCTGTCACCTAAACCGTAATATTGAACAAGCCCTTTCGGATGCAAATTTCAGCTTTAAAGAACAGCATTACTTTGATGCGACGGGTATTCCCAAAATTGGCAGTCTGATGTTGTTTGCCCGTGCTGAAAAAGCATAAGGATTGAATTGACTTAAACTTAGCCCTCTGTTCAATGCATCTTTTACCGCGATTAAGTCTATAAGTATGTGAATTAAAATCCATTAATCATCAAAGTTGATGCGAACGGTTTCAAAACGCACGCGACCCTGAGCAATGGCCTGAGCAATCGCTTGCTGTCCTTTAGTGAGCCGTGCCCCGCCACTTTTAATGTCAATCAGCACCACTTCAATATCTTCAGCTCGCCCTTCCCCATCGCGTAAGTCGGTATAACCATCAAATACCACGTAATCGACCGGATCACCCAAGAATTTGGCATCACTGGGCAAGTATTGAAACTCAGGCATAATTGGCGCCATCTGCTCTGCCATTTTGCCTTTTAACACCGCACGACTGGTATTGACACTACGCTTTTGCGCACTGGTTAAAGCCTGCTGATGCTCCAGCTCCAGCTCGGCAATATATTGTTCATACTCTGCTTTGACCCGCCCATTACGGGTATTGCTTAAAATCAGGGTGGTTAACACGACCCCTATACACGCACCAATCAACATTGCCATCCAGATGGACATTATTTTTTCCTAATCCAAAAAAGTACCGCCACATGGGTCTTTAAGACTTTTGTCATGTGTCATATTCGTCGCATCAAACAATGATATGCTAGGACTGAGCAGTATAAAATCGTCAGGGTCATGAAAACAATCTTAATTGCAAATCAGAAAGGTGGATGTGGCAAAACCATTACCGCAATCAGCCTCTCTGCTGCGTTAGCACAAAAAGGTTACCGTGTTGCATTGGCAGATGCCGACAACCAGAAATCAACGTTGCAATGGCTTAAACACCGCCCAGAAGATGCTGCCCCGATTCAAAGCCTGGACTGGCGTCCGGGAAAATCGATGAATAATGTGCCTAAAAATTTGGAATATCTGATTATTGATGCGCCCGGAGCACTTTCTGGTGAACATTCAGAACAGCTGATTGGTGAAGCTCACGCCATTATTACCCCATTACAGCCCTCATTTTTCGATATCGATAGTACGCGCCGTTTCTTGAAGCATTTACACGACATCAAGCGGATTCGCAAAGGTAAAGTACAGATTTTACTTTTGGCCAATCGGGTTAAAGCCAACAGTGCCAGTACCAAAGAGATTCAGGAATTTTTCAATAAAATTGAACAGCAACCTGTCGCCTGGATTTCTGAACGGACCGCTTATAGTCAACTGGCCATGCAGGGTTTAACTATCTTTGATAAAACGCAAAAAAATTATTTAAGCATGCAAAATCAGTGGCAACCGGTTCTAAATGCCATTATTGATGATCCGACCAAATGGTTTTAGGTTCATCTAGGTCATGCCTTCGCGCCTGGAAAGCAGAGTTGTTTATTCATTATTCACTAGAACTTACTCGGCTTTCATTCTCGCGAGCTTTTTTTTCAGTTAAGATGGCATGGACCTTAGAAACAAATCAGTGAATGCAGTGCAACAGTACGCGCCAACATTACAAAAAGTATTATTATTTGGATTATTTTTCATCCTCCTTTTTTTGAGTTTTAACGTCCTCAAATATTTTATTGTGCCTGTACTTTGGGCAGCCATTATTGCTTATATGACCTGGCCCTGGTATCAATGGATTTATCGCAAGTCTGGTTCACGTGCCACCCTAAGCGCAACGATCATGATCAGCCTGATCATTTTGCTGATTGGCATTCCGCTGACCTTCGGCATTTTCATGCTGCAGCATGAAGGTCGAAATTTATATTATGAATTACAAAAACAGGTGTTTTCAGGTCATTTAAATGTGCCGCAATTTATTCGCGATTTACCGTTTATAGGCAAGGAAGTGAACCGCACCTTACATGACATCAATACTGACCCGAACAGTATTGTGCAAACGGTTTCCAGCTGGATTCAGGGTCATCTCAATTACGGTCGTTTCGTTTTAAATGAAATTGGTAAAAACATCGTTAAACTGTGTTTTGCCGTATTGTCACTGTTCTTTTTTTACCGCGATGGCCAAACCATTCTGAACCAGGTCAGCAAAGCCTTGGAAATGATTATTGGTCCACGCGTGCATCATTATTTAGATACCATTTCTGAAACCACGCGTGCTGTGGTGTATGGCGTGGGTTTAACCGCGGTGGCGCAAGCCGTATTAGCCGGTTTAAGTTATTTCGTTGCCGGTGTGCCCAATCCGATGGTACTCACTATCGTCACCTTCTTATTGGCGCTGATTCCATTTGGAACACCACTGGCTTATGGCTCAGTCGCATTATGGCTGTTCTCGCAAGGACAAACTATGGAAGCCATTGGAGTGATGGTCTGGGGTGTCTGTATTGTCAGTACTTCGGATAATGTGATTCGTCCTCTGGTGATTTCGGGTGCCACACAAATTCCCTTCTTGCTGATTATGTTCGGGGTATTGGGCGGTATTGCGAGTTTTGGTCTGGTCGGTCTGTTTATTGGCCCAGTGATTCTTGCAGTGTTGCTAGCGATTTGGCGCGAATGGCTCCATGAAACCAATGAAGTGGGGCCGTTCATGCTGCCAAAATCTACCATGGCCTATGATCTTGACGATGATAAAGACCTATCCAATCCAGATCAAAGCTAAGCTTTAAGTTTAAGAAACTCATACATTCAAATACTTAATCATTATTGAATTGCACCTGATGCCTTGTTTAAATGGTCAAGGTCATAATAAAACAAAAGGATGTAATTCAATGTCGTCTTCACTGTTCAAATCAACGACGCTCTCTGCCATTGCAGGTGTTGCAATGCTAGGCTGTACACACTCCCCGACTTCATCTACAAGTGCTGAAAATCAAGCCACTGTTCATGCCGTGTCTGCTCAAGGCGTAGGTAAAGAAATTGGTACCATTAAGTTCAAGGACAGCCCTACAGGTTTAGTCATTAATACTCATTTATCTGAACTGCCACCCGGCCCTCACGGTTTCCATATTCATGAAAAAGGTTCATGTGATCCTGCTGAAAAAGATGGAAAAATCGGTGCGGCGATTGCAGCGGGCGGTCATTTCAACCCGAATCAGGCACCGCATCACGGCACACCGATTACCGGTCATTTAGGTGATTTACCGCTGTTAAATGTCAATGCTCAAGGTAACGCTAAAGTCACTTTAGTGGCACCGCGTTTAAAACTGGCCGATGTTCAAGGCTTGGCAATCATGGTTCATGCCGGTGGCGATAACTATGCCGATCAACCTAAACCTTTAGGTGGTGGCGGAGACCGGATTGCTTGCGGCTTAATTCGATAATTATCCTTTAAAAAATATAAATAAAAAGCAGGCTTAAGGTCTGCTTTTTTACTCCATACATTGCGAAATGCTTCGAACAAATCCTGTAATTCAAACGATCATAAATTGACAGCACAGCGAAAAAAGCTCACGCTATATTCACAATAATTTATCTTTAGAAAAAACGTGAATAGCCTGAAAGATTTGCTTCAACGCTTTAAATCCAATTCCATTCTGATCTATTGCTTCCAGATTTTTATTGTCCTGACGGGCACAACCTTAGGCTTACTGTTTTTAGGTTATGAAGCCTTAATTGTTCCGGTAACCTTAGGTGCTATTGCCACGGCCCTGACCGACTTTGATGATCGCCTGAGTATTCGTCTGCGCAATCTGGTCTATGTCTGCATTCTGTTTTTTGGCGTCAGCAGCATTCTTGAATTTCTCTATCCCTATAAACTGCTTTTTATTCTGTATTTATCGCTGTCGAGTGCCGCTTTTATTTTAATGGGCGCTTTGGGACAGCGTTATGCCACCATTTCTTTTGGCACCATTTTATTGTCCATTTACACCATGTTTGGACTGGGTGAATACAGCGAATGGTATCAGCAGCCGAGCTATTTTGTGCTGGGTGCGGTTTGGTATGGACTGACTTCGATCATCTTTTATTTACTTAAACCGACTCAGGCCGTCCAGGACAATTTGGCTGCCAACTTCAATGCCATTGCCGCATTACTGTTGGCCAAAGCCCGTCTGTTTGACCCGGATAATACCGACAATATTGAGCCACTCCTGTATGAACTTTCCTTAAAAAATAGCGAAGTGGTACAAAGCCTGAATACCACCAAGGCCTCTTTACTGACCCGTCTAAAAGCCTCTCGCGCCAATAAAAATACCATTTACTGGCTGAATCTTTATTTTCTGGCGCAAGACATTCATGAACAGGCGACCTCCAATTATCTGCATTATGAAAATATTCATAAAAACTTTAGCCATACTGACCTGATTTTTCGCATTCAAAAGAATGTAAAACTGCATGCTTTATCCTGTCAGAAACTGGCACAAGATATTCTGACCCATCAAAGCTATCAGTCGAATCCGGATACGGATATTGCGATTGCCAATCTGGAAAGTTCCATCCAGTTATGGATTGAGGAAAATCCGCAGAATCTGGAAGTGAAAAACTTGCTGCTGATTTTAAGGAATTTGAAAAAAATTCAGGAACAGTTCATCAATTTAAGTCATGAGCAAAATAATTATCGTCAAAACTACCTTCAGCATCAGGAAAATATAAATCTGCTCGACGATGATATTCATGATGTGCCCGATTTATGGCTGAAACTGAAACAGCATCTCACGCCTCATTCAGCGCTATTTCGTCACGCGGTGCGGATTGCCTTTGTTTTTGCCGTGGGTTATGCCATCTCATTACTGCCATTTGCCAAAAATGGTTACTGGATTTTACTGACCAGTTTATTTGTCTGCCAGATCAGTTATTTCGCCACTAAAAGCCGTTTAAAACTGCGTACTTTAGGCACGATTTTAGGGGTGCTTTTGGGCATTCCGGTTTTATATTTTGTTCCGAGTATTGAAGGACAACTGGTGCTGACCATTATTTCCGGGGTGTATTTTTTCTATCTGCGTTCCAAAAAATATGCCATGGCAACACTGATGGTGACTTTAATGGTTCTGCTGATTTTCAATTTAAAAGGTGCAGGTTATGCCATTATTTTACCGCGCATTGTCGATACCATTTTAGGCTGCTTAATTGCATGGTTTGCGGTCAGTTTTATCTGGCCAGACTGGAACTTCCGTAATATTTCCAGCACCATCAAAAAAAGTAACCAGGCCACTTTGGACTATTTCGATGCAGTGGTGAAGCAATACCAGTTCGGTAAAAACAACAGTCTGGATTATCGTCGTGCCCGTCGTACTGCACACAATGCACAAATTGAACTGTCGAGCATGATTTCCAGTTTAAGTACCGAACCGAATCCTAATCAGGCGCTGATTCATTCTGCCTTTCGCTATCTGGTCTATAGCCACAGTCAACTCAGTTATGTTTCGGCTTTGGGCAGTCACCGTGAACAGGTTCAGGATGCGCAAGTGCTGGATTTAATGCTCGGGTGTAAAGACACTTTATTTACTGTGCTGTTACAGCAACAGCCTTTAGCTAAAGATAAAATTCAGGCCAAGCTTGAGGAAATTAAACAGATGAGTACGCAGGAAAATCTGTCTGAAGATTTATTATTGGTACTGAAACAGATCAGCTTATTACTGGAAACGCTGCCTGAATTATTGAAATTAAGAACCGAATTGTGGGCACAGGAAATTAAATAATCCGAGTTAAACAGTTGGTTATAAGTATTTGATATATTTTATAAATATATTTATTTTTAATTCCCTGCTACTGCAATATTCAGTACACTCATGCTTGATTCTGATTAATTTAAGCATGAGCATGAATATTCAAACTTTACGTATCATTGGTCTTTTGGAAGGAATTTCCTTTCTGCTGCTTTTGTTTATCGCAATGCCGATGAAATATATGCTGGATAATCCGGTCTTGGTGAAATATGTCGGCATGGGGCACGGCGTACTGTTCATGCTGTTTTTAACCGTGTTGTTTACGGTATGCGAAAAACAGAAATGGTCAATTTATATGTTTATTCTGGGCTTAATGGCATCCATTCTACCGTTCGGCACTTTTGTTTTCGATCGGAAATTAAAAACTTTTCAGCAGCCAATTGCTGAGTCCAAGATATAGTTTCTAATTAAAGAGTTATTCCCTTTTTCAGCAAATAATAATGTTCCCTTTCCTTCTAGAAGAGGTTGTTTATTCAATTTGTAATTTTATTTTTTGATAAAGCGATCTGATCTTGAATAGAATGCTTGGAAAGTGAGTTAAACAAATTCCCTCACCCCAGCCCTCTCCCTGAGGGAGAGGGAGTATTTTTTATTAAAAAAATATAAAGACATTAATTTCAAACCCATATGTTCCCTCTCCTTTTAGGAGATGAGCAGCGCTGCTGCGCAAGGGAGAGGTCATTTTACAATCTAAATAAACCTTCATCCCTTGCAGGATATATTCCTCGTCTCCCACAGGGAGAAGGTGCTTTTCTCTTTTTAAATGGTAAAGAGCTAAAACCTTCCCTGCTCTACCCGTTCTTTTAAAATCTGTTTCAGCATGCTTCGGGGAAAACTAAACCATAGCACGATTAAAACAAAACACGCCACGCTATATGCCCACAAATGGTACTGTTCATACATCACCCGCACCAGTTCAATAATAATAAAGAAGCTGAACATCAGCAGCATCGACACGGCTGCTGCAACTGTGCCTTTGGATACTTCTGATGACATCAGTGCAAAACGGTAAAGCACCGAAAAACTAATCCCTTCACCAAAACTGATTAAAGTCATGCCTGCAATCAAGCACCAGATCAGATAATCCGTCCAAATCACACCGGCAATTAAAACCACTGTTCCCAGCAACATAACCGGTAAACCAATCAATACTGATTTACCCAAAGCCAGTTTGTCGATAATTTTGATCAACACGATATTACCGAGGATTAATCCACCCAAGACCGGAAATTGTGCCAAGCCATATTGCATGCTGCTAAAACCCAACTCTTCCACCAATATCACAGGTGAAAGTGCAATCCACAGCATCAGCGGCATACTGACCATCGGCAATGCCAAAGTCATACCTAAAAAGCGTTTGTTTTTATAGACCTGTTTAAAGTCATCCAGCACATAAATCAGTGGCTGTTTCGGAATGCTTAATTTCGTGTCCGGCATTTTGGCGTTTAAACCAAACCAGCTTAAAAAAGCCAAAAATGCGATACCAATAAAGCCCCAATGCCATGACACATGATCAATCAGAAATGCACCAACCACAGGACCGAGTAATGGCGCAAGCAAGGAAATATTTGCCATCAGCGCCATGACTTTAATCGCGTCACGTTCTTCAAAAGTTTCCTGAATAGCGGCATAACCGACAGCGGTGATGACCGTAAGGCCAATCCCCTGTAAAAAGCGCAGCGCTAAAAAGCTTTCAATATTTTGGGTGAATAAAATCAGCAAGCAGCACAGTACAAAGAATAGTACACCCGAGAGTAATACTTTTCTGCGTCCCAAGCGGTCGGACAATGGTCCAAGTAACCATGCCACACATGCCCCACCCAACAGGTAAAACGACATGGACGATGGTGCCCAGGAACTGCTCACGCCAAAGTCTTTGGTAATGGCGAGCATGGCAGGTTGAACCAAGTCGTTGCCGATATAGACGGAAAATTCAAACAGAACCAATGCCAATGGGAACATAAGCGTGGCACGGTTTAAAGTGGCGGTTTGAACTTTTTGCATTGTTTTTCTACATATGGTTATAGGCTTGTGGAGCTAAACACTATTTTTAGGGAGATCAGTATTCGCCCAATGACAAGCATTGAGTATTTAAATTAAATTTTGAAAAATATATAAAGCAATAAAAGGTTAAGACAATGATTTTTAGATCATGTTTCATTCATAAAACAATTAGATTTCAAAGATGGATACTCAAACCAAAACACCTACTTGGTTGAGTAGGTGTAGTTTAACAGAGTCTATTTTTCTTGTCTTTAAGCTGTTTTTTCCAAAATAATTTCACCAAAATTAATTTTTGGATTTGGCTTAAATTGAAGCCATTTATTTTTCATCCAATGTTCAACTTTATCTTTACCTAAAATCGCTAGAATATTATTAAGTAGCGAAAACTTAGCAGGCTTGTCAAAATAGTAAATTATTACTCGAACATTACGATCCATATCATCATTTAGACTAAATAAGTCAGTTATGTAGTCTCTATCTGAATAATCTAAAGAATGCCCCCAAATAGATACATTAAGATTTAGTTTTCCTTTTTCTATTAACGCTTTTAGATGAGACTCTTTAGTGCTTAGTGAACCATTATAATTTTTTTCAAATCTTTCTATTTCTAAGCGATTAGAAATTATTTTCTTTCTAAAGTCATCTAAAAATAAATAATCCGTATCTTTAAAAAGCTTCTGATGATATTTAGTAAAACCATAAGCTTTAAGTTTTTTCAATGACTCCTCTTTCAAATCCGAAATTCCTAAAACTATATTTTGATTTTCACCATGACTTCCATGTAAATACTCAACTTCTACCGAGTCATATATTCTTTGATAAGTATTTGTATAATTGAAAGAGTAAATTTTATTGGGATTCATCCAATTCTCAAAACTGATTTCTAAACTTTTATTTAAAACCAATTCACGAATGACCAATTGTAAATATTCATTAAATAAGTCAGTAAATGCTTCTAGTTGGCTAACTAAGAATATCAAATACTTTCCATTAGAAAATCCATATTCAATTTTCTCGTATGAATGAAACCAAGTGCTCTCAATATCAGCCAGCTTCTCGTCAGTCCAAAAATCTATATGCTGACCATAATTAGTATTCTTATTCAAAAGTTTTAATACTATTAAATTTTCACATTCAAGTGATGATACGTAATAGTTTTCAGCTGCTTTTTTTTCTCCATTTTCTAACAAATAAATAGGTAAATTACAGTTCCCTAATTCTTCAAAATTAACATCAACTTTATTTAAGAACTTACAAATACTATTCAGCGCATCTTCAATTTTTAATTCAAAATCAATCCATGTCTTCACTTCTCTTACATGATCTAGAAAATATTGATACCAAACATTTTCTTTAAGCTGATTTTTTAACTTTTCAATTTGTTCAACTGATATTTTTATTTCATCTGTTTTATATATTTCTTTAGTATAGCTAAAGAAATAGTCTTCTTTTTCATATAACGAACCAAAAAGATCATCAAATCCCATATCCTCTTTTGGCTCATCCCAATTTTCAATAGCCTGCATTGCTACCATAAAATGGTCATACTTTGTCGGTAAGTAATGTGATAAATCAAAACCATTACCGACAATTAAAATATTCATTTTTATTTATCCCCAAACGCGAAAAAGCGCATCAATCGATACGCTTTTTATGAGGCATCACAGCCTGATTTACAACCATAAATCAAATATTTATTAAGAACATTTCGCTTTTTGAAAAGACTTGGTATTTTTGCTGCGCATACATTGATACTCTGTTTGCGTACCTGTTTTCTTCCAGTCACCATCTACATTTTTAAAACTGTACGTGGTACGAATCGAACGAACCGAATCATCCTTTAAACCCGTTTCAGTCACTTTTACCTGTGCAGCAGTGGGTGACTCGGCACTGTTAAAATATTGACGAATCTCAACCGTTGCAGAGTCCTTACGCAAATCAGGTCTTTCTTTCAAGACTTGCTGCAATGGCGTACCGGATGAACCAAGATTCACTTTAGAGGCTAATTTTTGTGTCGTTGCACAGCCCGACATTAACCCTAAACAAATGACTGAGGCAGAGAGTAGACGTAACATTGGGAAATCTCCCCCATAAAAAAAAGGCACTGCATTTATGATGCCATGCCTTTTTTTCTGACTCGATAACAGTTATGTAGTCATCGGTAAAAGAACTTACAGGTTAAATATTAAAGATCGAATAATTTACCCGGGTTCATAATGCCGTTTGGATCGAATACCTGTTTCAAGGCTTTCATGTAGCCAATTTCTTCTTCAGAACGGGTGTAATCAAGATATGGCTTTTTGGTCATACCGACACCGTGTTCCGCAGAAATCGAACCGTCATATTTTTTCACGGTTTCGAACACGTATTTATTCACCACCTGACATTTGGCAAAGAATTCATCTTTACTGAGGTCAGCAGGTTTCAAGATATTTAAGTGCAAGTTACCATCACCGATATGACCGAACCAGCAAATTTCAAAGTCAGGGTAATTCGCTTCCACAATCGCATCAATTTCTTTAATAAATGCAGGAACGTGAGTAATCAACACTGAAATGTCATTTTTGTATGGTGTGAACGGCGCGATCGATTCAGAGATATCTTCACGCAAACGCCATAAGCTATGCACTTGGTCAAGGTTTTGGCTCATCACGCCATCAAGCACCCAGCCTTGTTCCATGCAATGCTCGAAGATTTCCATCGCCGCATCCATAATCGGTTCAAATGGTGCTTCAAATTCAAGCAACACATAGAAAGGACAAGCCGTTTCAAATGGGCGTTGCACGTGACCATGATCCAGTACTTTCTGCATGGCCAATTCACCAAAGAACTCGAATGCAGTTAAATCAATTTTCTTCTGGAAAGCGTGAAGTACCGGCATGATTGCATCAAAGTCAGGTACACCCAGTACCATCACTTGTAAATCATGTGGTTGACGCTCAAGCTTGATTTCAGCTTCAGTGACTAAACCTAAAGTTCCTTCACCGCCAATAAACAAATGCTGTAACGCATAACCGGTCGCGTTTTTAATCATGCCTTTGTTCAGGCGCAGAATGTCACCTTTACCGGTCACAACCGTCAAACCCAGTACCCAGTTACGTGTCATGCCGTATTTAATAACTTTAATACCGCCAGCGTTAGTACCAATGTTGCCGCCAATTTGTGAAGAACCTGAAGATGCAAAATCGACCGGGTAATACATACCCTGATCGGAAGCATAGTTTTGCAATTGTTCAGTCACTACACCCGCTTGCACACGTACCATACGGTCTGCAGGGAAGAACTCAAGAATCTGGTTCATCTTGTCCATGCTGACGACAATTTCACCGTTCGATGCCACAGCACCGGCAGATAAACCGGTACGGCCGCCAGATGGCGTGATGGCAATATTGTGTTCATTCGCAAATTTAACAATCGCCTGCACCTGTTCCGTGCTAGATGGAAAAACGATGACTGATGGATTTGGATCAAAATGCTTGGTGTAGTCTCTGCCCCAGGCATCGAGACTAGCAGCATCTGTTTTAATGCGGTTTTCACCGACAATGGCTGTCAATTGGTTTAATAACTCAGGTGTTAAAGCGACTGGAGCATTCATCGTTTGCAGACCTAGCAAGAAATATACAAGTGGTGGATGGTCTATAGATCATTCATTTGTAAAAAGATTAACAATGCAATGGTGTCTTAGACTGGCGTGACCATAAAAGCAACAGCATGGCTGTAGCGGTTTTCACTGCACAGCATTATAAGGCATTTTCCACTGAAACCCTGCGGAAATAAGTATTTTGACAATCTCGCCTTAAATATTACAGCTTTAGTTAGACCAAAATCTGTAGGGCACGGCGTATGTATTGTAAAAATACCTATGCTCTCCGTCATAAAGGAAATGTATATAGACCCTCCTCGTATGTTATCATATCGCGACTAAATTTGGCCTTTGTAGCGGAGCCGTAATGAGCCAACATCTTTCTCTACCTAAAGATAAAATTCGTTTCTTGTTGTTAGAAGGCGTTCATCAAAACGCAATCGACACATTAAATGCTGCTGGATACACCAACATCGATTACCGTAAAACTGCGCTTGAGGGTGAAGCGTTGAAAGAAGCGGTTAAAGATGCTCACTTCATCGGTATTCGTTCACGTACTCAATTGACTGAAGAAGTATTTGAAGCAGCCAACAAGCTGATCGCGGTTGGCTGTTTTTGTATCGGTACTAACCAAGTTAATCTCAATGCTGCGATGATTCGCGGTATTCCAGTATTTAACGCACCATATTCAAATACCCGTTCAGTAGCTGAACTGGTACTTGCTGAAGCCATTCTTTTACTTCGTGGTGTTCCTGCGAAATCTGCTTCTACTCACCGTGGTGGCTGGAACAAATCTGCAGTGGGTTCGTTTGAGACACGTGGTAAAACTTTAGGTATCGTGGGTTACGGCTCAATCGGTTCTCAACTTTCAGTACTTGCTGAAAGCTTGGGTATGCACGTGATTTATTATGATGCAGTGACCAAACTTCCTATGGGTAATGCACGCCAAGTCGGTTCTCTTGCCGAGTTGCTTGCAAACGCTGACGTTGTATCTCTACACGTTCCAGACGTTCCATCAACACGTAACTTCTTTGGCAAAGACCAGTTTGCGCAAATGAAAGAAGGTTCGATCTTCATCAATGCTGCACGTGGTACATGTGTACTGATTGAAGACCTTGCTGATGCGATTAAAACAGGTCACATTGCCGGCGCTGCAATTGACGTATTTCCTAAAGAGCCTAAAGCCAACGGTGAAGAATTTGTTTCTCCACTTCGTGGCCTGGACAACGTGATTTTGACTCCTCACGTGGGTGGTTCGACCATGGAAGCACAAGCAAACATCGGTTTAGAAGTTGCAGAGAAATTTGTGGCTTACTCAGATAAAGGTATGACTTTATCTGCTGTGAACTTCCCGGAAATCGCGTTGCCGTTGACTGAAGGTAAACACCGTTTACTTCACATTCACAAAAATATTCCTGGCGTTCTTTCTAAAATCAACAACCTGTTTGCTGAACACGGCATCAACATCTCTGGTCAATCATTGATGACTAAAGGTGATGTGGGTTACTTGGTCATGGACGTTGACGCAACTGCTTCTAAAGAAGCGCTGGATACACTTCATGAAGTTGAAGGTACCATCCGAGTTCGCGTATTGTTCTAATTTAAGATTTTAAAAAAACCACAGCATTCGTGCTGTGGTTTTTTATTTTTTAAAGCTTTTATTGCCGATCTCCCGCTATTCGAAAAATCGAAACAAATTTAGTCGATGTTGAATTTTAAAAATACTCCCCATGTTCAGGCACTGCTGTTATTGCTGATTGCAATGATCAGCGTGCAGAGCAGTGGCTCGCTTGCCAAAATCCTGTTCGGTCAATTTCCCATTCTGACCGTTGCTGCCATGCGTCTGTTACTTGGTGCTGTTATTTTGGCGCTTATCTTTAAAATTTGGCAGATCAATTTTAGACAGGTGAAATGGAAAGCCATTATCAGCTACGGTATTGCCTTAGCTGGCATGAATGCCATGTTTTACCTGTCGATTAATCGCCTTCCACTCGGTATTGCCGTTTCTTTTGAATTCATTGGTCCACTCAGCGTCGCGCTATTTTATGCACGACAAAAATTCGATTTTGTCTGGGTTGGACTGGCCATACTTGGCCTGATTTTATTGTTTCCGTTCGATCAGGTTTCACAAAGCCTGGATTTAATCGGGATTGCTTTTGCATTGGCTGCAGGCGCTTGCTGGGCGCTGTATATCGTGGCCGGACAAAAACCTTCAGGGATTTCAGGCAATTATACCGTGTGCCTGGGCATGTTTATCGGCATGCTGTGTTTAATGCCAATCGCCCTATTTTCAGGCATGTCACCCAACGTTTTTGAGCCTTCAAATTTGGTTTATTTTATTACTTTGGCGGTGCTTGCCAGTGCCCTGCCTTTTACCCTGGAAATGATTGCACTGCGTAATTTAACTGCGCTGAGTTTCGGCACATTGATGAGCGTAGAACCCGCGATTGCCGCATTATCAGGCTTTATATTTTTAGGCGAGCAGTTGTTATGGAATCAGTGGTTAGCACTTGCGACCATTATTGCCGCATCCATTGGCTGCACCTATACCACGCAACAAGCCAAGAAAAAAGCTAAAGATAATTAGAAAATACATCATCTAAATTCAAATCAATCGGGCTGAATTTACACGCTAATTTTTAAATTCAAAGTTTTAAATTTAAAGCGTTTAAGACGGTTCAATCCCCTCAAAAATTAAACAGAATTGCTATACTGGCGCCATCTTTTCCAGTGGATTCACCTGACTTGGTGATCCTGCGTGTCGCATGCCTAATTCACAACTTACTGCTGTCCTGTTCATGGTTTTATCCATGATGGCGTATCAGATCAGTGCCTCTTTTGCCAAGCAACTGTTTGAAGTACTCGATCCACTCACCGTGGTCACTTTACGCCTCTGCTTTGCCTCCATTTTAATTGTGCTGATGTTCCGCTCCTGGAAAATCATCAAACGCTTACCGTATTTAAAATGGAAAGACTTGCTGTTTTACAGTGGCTCGGTCTGCTTAATGAATGTGTTGTTTTATGCATCTTTAGGCAAGTTACCGCAAGGGATTGCAGTCGGTTTGGAATTCCTGGGCCCATTGACTCTAGCCCTGCTTTCAATCAAACAAAAAAGGGATTATCTCTGGGTATGTCTGGCTATTTTAGGGGTGGCCCTGATGGTGCCGTGGCAAGATGCTTCCGCTGACAACTTCTCTTATCTAGGGGCTGCTTTTGCTCTGGGTGCGGGGATCTGCTGGGCGATTTATATTTATTTCGGGCAACGTGTGGTACGGCAAAATATTGGCATGCATGCACTGAGTATCGCCATTGTCCTGTCTGCCATGGTGATGTTGCCGATCAGTGCAGTACATAATCCTACGGCACTGATTCAAACCCAATATTGGGGACAAGCCTTGGTCATTGCCCTGCTTGCCACCGCGATTCCTTATGCTTTAGACCTGATGGCACTGAAACGATTAAGCAAGCTCAGTTACGGCACACTATCCAGTTTATCCCCGGCTCTCGGTGCTTTGGCAGGCTGGTTCTTGCTTAAAGAACAGATCACCGTTCTACAAAGTATAGCCTTAGTTTGCATCATGATTGCATCGGTGGGTGTGACGTTTAGAGCCAGTAAAAATAAACAGCTTCAAGCTGAATAATCAGGAGTTCAGCATAAAAAAGATGGCAATCATGCCATCTTTTTTATCATGTAATCTTGAATTTAAAGTTTTAGCTTTGTACCAGCATATCTTTTTTCATGTCTTTATAACGCTGATATTCATTCTTGTACTGCACGGCTAAAGCTGTTTTCTGATCCTCTCCCAGAATTTTTCCGGCCTGCTGAAAAAAGCTGTGCTCTTCCTCTTTCAGGTGATGATGCACCTTATCAGAAAGCTTTTTGGCTATCGCGATCCAGCCGGGATTGCTGAAATCAGTTTCACTCAATTCTTCAATCATCTCATCCATTTCATGATGTTCTGCCAAGGCATGACGGGTAATGCTCAATCCAGAATCTGTCATCATCAGCGGAATATAAAAATAACGGTCTTCAGCCGTTTCATGGGCAAATAATTCATTCTTGAGTTGCTTAAACAACTCATGGCGTTCTGGGCTATCTCCAGAAGTTTGCAGTAATTTTTCTGACAGATCACGCTGGATTTCATGACTTTCACGTAATGCTTCAAATATATTCATTATTTTAATGACCTCTGGCTATAGGCTATATGATCGCGACAAAATTTATATAAAAGGGCGAATTCCCCCTTTGTAGATCTCTTATTCTTATGCCAGACGATTCGAAAAAACTGTTAATTTTTGTGAATGTTTTTATTAACTTACAAATAACATTTGATAACTTAAGCGTAAAATCAGCATGGAAACCAAGATTAAAAACAGAATCCGGATAAAACCGCTACCGTATTTCAGGGCCATTTTCACCCCGACCAATGAGCCTGCAACATTGGCAACAGCCATCATCAAACCTAGACCAAACAGCACATGACCCGTCGGGGCAAAAAAGCTCAGTGCAGCCAGATTGGTGGTTAAATTGGCCACTTTAGACAAAGCAGAGGCATGCAAAAAGTCAGCTTTCAAATAACGAATAAAAAAGAAGATGAAAAAACTGCCGGTTCCCGGACCAAAAACTCCATCATAAAAACCAATCGCAAGACTACCAACAGCAGCCAGAAACAAAATTTTAGGCGTTAACTCCTGCTGCACATGCACCTGCCCAAACTGCTTTTTCATAAAGGTATAGATTGCAATCACAATCAGCATGACCAGTACAAAGGGACGCAGCACTTCTTTGGGAATCATGGTGACACAGGCCGCACCAGCAAATGAGCTGACAAAAGCACAGCTGGCAATAATCGCCAGCAGCTTCCAGCGCAATTTAACCTTCCGCACGAATGAATAGGCTGCCGATGCCGTACCGCAGATGGATGACAGTTTATTGGTGCCAAATACAGTAGCCGGCGACAGTTGCGGCATGGCATTCATAATTGCTGGAATCTGAATCAGACCGCCACCGCCTACTGCTGCATCGATTGCACCTGCACAGAATGCAAAAAACAGTAGGCTGATGATAATGTCGATTTCCATATGCTTTTATACTTACCTAGAAATAATGATTAGAGATTTAACACGCGTTTTGGCACCAGGCGTTTTTTATCGGTAATTTCGGCTAAGCCTAAACATTTCTCGCCATCAAATACCAATACTTCTGCGACTGCTTCATGCTCAATATTGCTTTCCATGCCATGCCCAAAATATTCTACACGCCCTTCAGGAATCTGAACTCTCGGGAAATGCTCGACCGGTGCAAATACAGGAAGTAACAAGGCTTCACGTTCCCATTCAGTCAAGCTTTCCAGATACTCAATGGTATAGCTTGGAATCAGGTCAAACTGACCGGTTTTAATCCGGTGCAGATAAGTCAGATGTCCAAAAGTACCTAAGGCTTTGGCAATGTCTTCACCCAAGACCCGAATATAAGTGCCTTTAGAACAGGTAATATCCAAAGTCAGGCTATTTTCAGTAAAGGACAATAATTCAATCGCTTCAATGGTAATCGGGCGTGCTTCACGTTCAATTTCAATGCCTTGACGCGCCAATTCATACAGCGGACGGCCTTCTTTTTTCAAGGCAGAATACATCGGTGGAACTTGCTGAATCTCGCCCGTAAAGCTTGCCAGAACCTGTGCAATTTTTTCTTCAGTCAGCGCAGGAACAGCCTGTTCCAACAGTACTTCACCTTCGACATCACCCGTGGTTGTGCTATGACCTAGATGAATGGTGGTTTGGTAACGCTTGGTCGAATCTAATAAATAGTGGGAAAATTTAGTCGCCTCACCTAAACAAATGGGTAACAACCCGGATGCCAAAGGGTCTAAAGCACCGGTATGCCCGCCTTTTTGTGCCCGATATAAGCCACGTACTCTCTGTAATGCAGCATTAGAACTAATTCCCAAAGGCTTATTCAGTAAAAACACACCGCTAATATGCCGGCGTTGAATCTTAGGTGAAGTCTTTTTCATAGCGAAAGATCAAGCAAGTTGAAACGGCTGACATGGTAACAACCGCTCACCATTCTTTACAACTTATCTACGTTGCATTTAGGTCTTTAATGGCAAATTTAAGTCCTATTTTTAAATTTATAAAAACAAAACAACAAGGTTGCATAGGGAATGCAGAAATATAAGTTATGGATTATTTTGGCGCTTATTGTTGTGGGGATTGGTGCACTGTTATTTTGGCTGGCCCCCTCGCAATCGAGTGCAGAAAAAACAGGTACCGTACAAACTGCTCATCCTCAAGGGAATACCTTAGCCGAAAACACGCCAGCAAACTTAGTTCAAGGTGGGGCTTTTATGAGTAAAAGCCAGCAGGACACTGAAGTGAACTGTCAGTTGCGCCTCGATGGGGCCAATCGTTTAATTGTGAATGAGCAAACACGCAACTGTTTTGAGTATTTCATTACCCAGTATGGGGAAAAAGATATCCAGCAGATTAAAAATGATTTTAAGGCTTATATCCAGCAAAGCTATAAAGCACCTGCCCTCACACAAATTCTGGATTTGTGGAATCGCTATATCGATTACCGTGAAAAACTGGGTGATTTACAGGCACCCAATATTGATAAAGAAGATCCCAAATATTATCAAAGCATCTTTGCCAATATGAAAAATTTGCGCAAACAACTTTTCTCAGATTATGAAATTGAAGGCTTATTCGGTACTGAAGATATTTACCATGAATATACCTTAAGTCGCATGACGGTAATGGATGACAAAAGCTTAACTGAAGCGCAAAAAGCACAAAAATTAAAAGACTTGTTCAATCAATTACCCCAAGACTGGAAAGAAAATTTAGAGCAGCTCAATAAACTTGAAGACTTGCGCAAACTGACCGCAGACATTAAAGCACGCGGTGGTTCAGCAGAAGAAATTCATCAAATGCGCATGAATCTGGTCGGTCCTGAGGCCACCCAGCGTTTAGAAAGCTTAGATGGAGAGCGCAGTGACTGGAAAAATAAGGTCGATGGTTATTTAAAAGAACGCGACAACATCATAAAAAGTGGTCTGAGCGATGAGGCCAAGCAAAAAGCCGTTCAACAATTAAGGACGCAGCATTTTAATAAACCAGAAGAACAACTCCGGGTAGGAACTTTTGAATCCGTTCATGATCAGGGAGGAAAATTACCATATGGCGAGTAATCGCAATGTAGCTCTATCAGGTGACTAGATTGATCATCTGAGATATACAGCCGCTATGAGTCAAAAGCTAAAAAATGCCTGATAGCGGTTTAAAAAACAAAAAAAGTGAGATAAATACAATGAAATGGAACTCTAAGGCGCTCGTGTGCGCAATATTATCAAGCGCAGCAATGGCATTACCCCAATTGGCTTCAGCAGGCCAGGCTTCACAAATCACAGATAAAGTGACCTCCAGCTATGCCAAAACCAAATATCCCCTGGTATTTGCACATGGTATGGGCGGATGGATTCGTGCAGGATTTGATGAACTTGGCGTCGATTATTGGTATCAAATATTGCCCGATTTGGCACGTAACGGTGCAAATGTTTGGGCAACGCGTGTGACCCCTTTTAATAGCTCTGAAGTTCGTGGTGAGCAGCTCATGCAACAAGTGGATGAGATTTTAGCGCTTACGGGTGCGAAAAAAGTCAATTTACTGGGTCATAGTCACGGCGGTCACAGTATTGCCTATGTTTCTAATGTTGCACCAACAAAGGTAGCTTCATCAACTGCCATTTCTAGTCCACTGAAAGGCTCTAAGGTTGCGGATTATATTATTGCAGCTGAAGGAACGACCCTGGAAGGTCCTTTGGTCAGTGTCGTGAACTTTGCTTCTAAAATGCTGGTGTGGGCACAGGGGCTTGATCCAGATTCCTTCCCGCACGACTCATTGGGCGCGGGTAAGAGTTTAAGTGTGACCGGTTCAACTGACTTCCAAAAACGCTATCCGCTGGGCATGCCAAAAACAGCCTGTGGCGAAGGTCCTGCAACTGAAAAATACATTCATTTTTATTCATTCTCCGGGACAGGTACAGTCACCAACCCGCTTGATCCGGACATGTTGTTAGGTGTTACCGCAAAGCTGACCGATCCTAAAGGCGATAATGATGGACTTGTCGGTCGTTGTAGCGCGAAATACGGTAAAACCATTCGCGACAACTATAACTGGAATCATCTGGATGCAATTAACCAGTTCTTTGGCTTAACTGCATTCTTGGCACCTGAACCAGTTTCAGTTTACCGTCAACATGCAAACCGTTTAAAACTGCAAGGTTTATAAACCAGAAATTCCCAGCCAGTGATGCCCATAAAGACATTTTTATGGGTATTTTCATCTCCACACCTTGTTACAACTCTTTATTACTTTGGTCAGCTAAATTTATAGATCAGACCATAAACATTTAATAATGAATTTTGACAATTTAAGTTGTCAAATAAGACAGCATTTTTAAAACAATAATATTTTTGAGTACTCACTATGAAATACGGACTCTTCATTGCAGGCTTAATGTCACTCAGTGCTATTGGCCAGGCACAAGCAGGCAACGCGACCCAGGTTAACTCCAAAGTTAGCTCAAGCTACGCTAAAACCCAATATCCGGTGGTCTTCTCACACGGCATGTCTGGCTTTATTACGGTCGGTACAGACGACTTTGGACTGGATTATTTCTATCAAATCCTTCCCGACTTAGCCCGAAATGGTGCCAATGTCTGGGCGACACGCGTTTCGCCATTTAACTCATCAGAAATTCGTGGTGAGCAACTTTTACAGCAGGTTAAAGAAATTACTGCTATTACCGGTGCCAAGAAGGTCAACCTGATTGGTCACTCGCATGGTGGTCCAACCATTCGTTATGTCGCTGGTGTTGCACCGGAATTGGTCGCATCCTTAACAGGCGTGGGTGCACCGAATGCGGGTTCCCCGGTTGCCGACCTCATTTTGAAAGCTGAAGGTACAGGAATTGAAGGTCCCTTAGTCGGTTTAATCAACTTTGTTTCCAAAGCTGTAACTTGGGCTCAAGGGCTTGATCCAAAAAGTTTTCCGCATGATGCATTGGCCGGTGGTAAAAGCTTAACCCTTGCCGGTTCAGCCAAATTTAACAGCCAGTTCCCACTGGGAATGCCAAGCAAAAGCTGTGCTGAAGGTAAAGCCTTTGAAAACGGAATTTATAACTATTCATTCACCGGAATTGGTGGCGTGACCAATATTCTGGATCTGGATTCAGCATTGAAAGTCACCAGTTTATTGATTGATGGCGGCAAGGAAAATGATGGCTTGGTATCCCGTTGCAGCGCGAAATTCGGTAAAACCATTCGTGATAATTATAACTGGAACCATTTAGATGAAGTCAATCAGGTACTCGGCTTAAAAGCACTCTTTGCACCCGATCCTGTTGATGTCTACCGCCAACATGTAAACCGTCTAAAACTGCAAGGTTTATAAGAAATTAGGGATTTATCACTGTCTGTATAAATCCCTTTTTTATCACTTAAAAATAAAAATCATTTTGTTTAGATTCTCCAGAACACTTATGAATAAATTCTTTCTCACATTGACTCTATGGAGCATGGCAACACTGCCGCTGACTCATGCCAATCAGACGCCAGTTTTACAATATAAGGTCAAATTTACTGGGAGACCCGTTATCCCATGGTCTTTGTACATGGTTTTGGTCTGGGTTTTAACCGTATTGGCATAGACAGCATGGGTCTAGATTATTGGTATCAAATTCCACAGGATCTAGCCCGCAATGGTGCAACGGTTCTTGCAGCTGAACTGTCAGCCGTAGCATCCAATGAACTGCGCGGCGAAAAGCTTTTAATGCAGGTCGCTAAAGTCTTAGCCATTAGCGGTGCCGAAACTGAATCTGCTTGGTCATAGTCAAGGTGGCCCCACTATTTAATATCTTAAAGCCATTGCACTACAAAAAGTTGCCTCGTTAATGGCCGTTGCAGGCGCGATGAAAGGTACACCAATTATGAAAAAAGCACGTAATAGTTCCGTGCCGAAGATTCCACGCTTGCCCTGAGCACAATAGAAATGGAAAAGTTAAATCAAAGATATGGATCAACTGCGATTGCCAAAGACTACCACTCCAATGGCGATAAAGTTACTAAAATGGCATTTATATTATTCCTGGATGGGAAATCAGCAAGCCACCAACGCCTTAGATGTCGTGGAATCAACAGTTGTAATGCTGGCGAGCTAACTGATTAAACCGCAGGAAAATGATGGTGCTCTTCCTTTATGTAGCGGTCGTTATGGACAAATTATTGGTCAAGACTATAGGTATAGTCACTTTGATGAAGTAAATCATTTCTTTGGAATGATAGATGTATTTGCACAAGATCCTGTCACACTGTATCGCCAACATGCCAACCACTTAAAGCTGCAAGGTTTATAAAACTAAAAAGATTCAGACATAAAAAATGCGCCAAAAGGCGCATTTTTTAACTCAAGATAAAACTTAACTTTAGCCTAAACTTAAGAAGCTTTAACTTTACGAGCTGGTAGTTTTTCGCGGATACGCGCAGCTTTACCAGACAATTCACGTAGGTAGTAAAGTTTAGCACGACGAACGTCACCACGACGTTTAACTTCAACTTTAGCTACGATTGGAGAGTGAGTTTGGAATACACGCTCAACACCAACACCGCTAGAGATTTTACGTACTGTAAACGCAGAGTTTAAACCACGGTTTTTGATTGCAATTACAACGCCTTCAAAAGCCTGAAGACGCTCACGGTCGCCCTCTTTAACTTTTACAGATACAACTACTGTATCACCTGGTGCAAATGCAGGAATATCAGTACGTAATTGAGCATTTTCAATAATTTGAACTAAAGGATGTTTACCACTCATGTGGGTATCTCCAATATGTGCGGGACAGAAGAGGTCTGTTACCGCTGGGGACAGAGGCTAAAGCGCATATCGACCCGTTTATCTTTCCCTTTACCACCTCAGTCTTCACTGCGGTCGATAAAGAGCCTGTTTAAAAGCACTTAAAGCCGACTTTAAGTATTCGAATCTTTTAGCCATTTTTTTTGCTGCTTGGTCAACTCAACTTTCTCTACAAGCTCAGGCCTGCGATCGAGGGTTCGTTGATAGCGCTGCAAAAACCGCCATTTGTCAATGTTTGCATGATGCCCGGACTTTAACACCTCAGGCACATCCAAACCTTCAAACTGGTCTGGCTTAGTATATTGCGGGCAGTCTAAAAGACCATCCACAAATGAGTCTTGTATTGCTGACTGTTCATCTGACATCGCACCCGGAAGTCTCCGGATAATACTGTCCAATAAAACCATCGCAGGAAGTTCGCCACCCGACAAAACATAATCACCAATGGACCATTCCTGATCAACATATTGCTGGATCAAACGTTCATCGACACCTTCATAACGACCACACAGCACAATCAACCCGTCATATTCGACAAATTGCTGTACTGCTGGTTCATTTAAGGTTTTTCCTTGTGGAGACATATACACCACAGGAACCTGAACACAACCTGCTTGCGCTGCAAGCTCTTTGGCATGGTTAATTGCTTGAGACAAAGGCTCAGCCATCATCACCATACCCGGACCACCACCAAATGGACGTTCATCCACTCTTTTGTAGTTGCCCGTTGCAAAATCGCGTGGATTAATACAAGTGACTTGTACTATTTCACGTTTTGCCGCACGCCCGCTAATACCGTAGGCTGTAATCGCTTCAAACATTTCAGGAAAAAGCGTAATGACTGCAAAAAACATCGCAGACTCCTCTATTTTCCTGCTGCGTTCATCCTTAAAGGATTAATAATCTACGCCCCAATTTACGTAGATACGACCAGCTTCAAGATCAACTCGCTGCACCACATCTTTATGCCATGGAATCATACGCTCCTCGCTATCAACGCTGTCTGGTGTTGCGTGAATCACCATTACGTCATTGGCACCGGTCTCAAACAATTCATGGATTTTACCGAGATTTACTTCTTGTTCAGTATCATCTAAACCTAACACTGTTAAGCCTTTCAAATCTGTCCAGTAAAACTCGTCCATTCCTGCTTTCGGAAGTTGCGATTTTGAAATCCAGACATTTGTGCCAACCAGGCTATCCGCTGCCGTGCGATCGCTCACACCTTTTAAGCTGACAACCAAGCCTTTACCATGCGGTTTCCAGCGTTTTACATCTACTGTTTGCCAACCTTCTTTGGTCTCAATGTACCAAGGAAGATAGTCAAAGATGTTGCTCATGGGTTCTGTATTGGAATAGACCCAGAGCCACCCATTTAATCCATATGCTGAACGTAGCTGTCCAATCTGAATACGATCTTCGGGAACATTCTGTGTTGGTGTCATGGGTTACCTACTACTTAATTCGCAATAAATTATGCAGTAGCTGCAGCAGCTTTCTTAGCTTGAGCAGCTAAAGAAGCAACACGTTCAGACGGTTGAGCGCCTTGAGCAACCCAATGAGCAAAACGATCAGCATCTAAACGAAGTTTTTCTGCTTGACCTTGAGCTGTAGGGTTAAAGAAACCAATACGTTCGATGAAACGACCGTCACGCGCATTGCGGCTATCAGTTACAATAACTTGATAGAACGGACGTTTTTTAGCACCACCGCGTGCTAGACGAATTACGACCATGATACAACCTTATAGTTTTTACGGATTATCCCTGTGCCGACCATCGGCAGCATTTCAAACCCCTTTCATAGAGGGCAATATTTTACGTTATATTTGCTATGAAAGAAAGATCAAATTTTAGGTTGTCCGGGGTTTGAATTTATATCTTAGCGGCCGTCCCAGTTGGAGGTGGCAGATAGTACACAGGCAGTTGCCGCTTTAGCCCAAAATTTTTGACCTTGATCGTTTAGACAAATAATGCCATCCCCTGCTTGTGATGTACTTGTCTTGGGCGTGGCAACAAGTCGCCATGTGCGAACTTTTGCGCTCGCATTTGTTAATTCAAGACCATCTACATCTGTTAATACGATATCGTACAAAGGTTGAGTTCTTGGTATTGTTGTCGCTCCATAAGTATTTGTAGCAGTTCGACCAGCGAAAGTTTGATTCGCCATTTTAAAATTTGTTAAACGATGCGCTACTTGCATCATTTCTGCTTGAGCATCTGTCCGATGAACGCGAACTTTATATTGTCCATAGGCTGGATAGGCGATTGCCGCTAAAATACCAATGATCGCAACGACAATCATTAATTCTATCAGTGTAAAACCTGAGCGAGGAATAGCAAAATAGAGCTTTGCTTGAATGCTTGAGGTATATTTTTTCATTACCATTCCTCACTTCCAGTAGAGGGAGTTCCACAATTTATATAAGTTACTAGACTTGAAGACTTATTCTTACAACGCAATCCTGCACTTGTCATTAATAAATTATAGTTACCCCTATCTGTAGTGACGGCTTGCATTGCCCAACCACGTGCTCTAATAGTGGTATCAGTTAATAATTTCGTCGGCTCTTCTGCATCTCGAATAGTAATCGTATACTTAATAGCCAAACCTGTCGCTCCTCTTGGCAAAGTCACTGACGTCAGTGCCCCAGTTTGACCATAGATATAATTTGGATCAAAGTCTCGATAAGTAAAATTCTTTGCTTTATGGCGCTCCAATTGTTCGGCAATTTTTTGCATTTCCTGTTGTGCCATAGATGCATTCGAGCGTCGTGCATATTCTTGATAACTTGGTATCGCGATTGCCGCAAGGATCGCGATAATTACGACCACGATCATTAATTCAATTAAGGTGAATCCTCGCACAGCCCCTCTCCTATGACTTCTACAAGTTATAGGAGAAATTACACAAATTTGTTGTTTAATTATTATTTCCATCGTTCATACCACCGCGTTGGATTAATGGTTGGAATACATTGCCATTTTCCAGTCCCTTTTTCATTACCCGCGATCGTAAAATCAGGACATGAACCATCTGTCGGTTCCGTTATTGGGGCAGGTGTAATCCCCACAATACCAGCACCAAGGGTATTATCATTACATTCAGTTACACCAGCTGGGCAGCCTATGGTTTTGGTCTTAAAGCCAGTATCATCTTCATCACTATTATTTTTTGAGCCATCTGAATTCAAACAGACACCAAATGGCAAGCAATAACGTTGACGGTTGGTTTCGCCGACCACACGTGGCAAACATGGATTCTGAGGTGCAATCCCTGTCCCTTGCGGGTCATAAACAGGAACTATCAAATTACCCGTTAATGCAATCGGTTCTTCAAATGCCTTCATACCGCCGGTTATACGGAAACTATTATCTGCTCTTTCGATTCCCGCACTGTTACTAGAAAGTGAACGATACCAACCATTTTTGGTTGCGGATGTTCCAATAAATATACTTGGAATATTACCTGACAATTTTTGTGGATCTTTTTGCAAAGTGCTTAAATCAATGTTTTCAGTCGACAAAGCGAAAGCTGTTCCATCTGAATTATTTACCTCAGTAAACAGATTTCTTTTGATAAAGTCACGATCGATAATACCGTATACATTATTGACCAGACGATCATTTAGTGCGGTTGATGGTGACATACCATCACGACCAATAATAGGATAGACATCTAATGGTGTACTACGGTTACCTGCTGCAATACCAATCAACATAAAGGTCGTTGCACCTTGGTCATGAATCGTCACGGTTGGCGCTTCATAGAAACGTGGATTTTTACCGTTGGTTAATGCTGCCCCAGTTGAAGTTGTTGCCAAGTTTGCCAAACGTACCACGCGCTTTCCAAAATTCGTTGTGGTTGTGCCTACTGTATTATTTAAATCTGCACGGAAAACTTGACCACCTAAATCACCAAAATATAGATGATCAACCAAACCATCACCATTGCGATCAATTGCGCTAATACGACTCACAATGCTGTGCTTCATATCGGTATTCGCTGTACCTACACCCGATACAATATCACTTGTCCACCATAAACGTGCCCCGGTAGTCGCATCAACAATATAAACTGCATTGCCTTGGGCTTTAGTTTTTGTAGTACAAGACGAGTTATCACCAGAGGCCGCTAATGTAAATGTAGGATCTTCATAACATGCATCATACCCACCACCAACAATCATGACACGTCTAATTTCATTGTTATAACGAATGTTAGCAAGAACAGGTTTAGACCAAGATTGCCCCATACGGCTAAAATCAGTTTGATCTCGACCTACTCTAAACAGGAACTTAGGTGCAGTTGGGTCTAGTACATTTAAGCCATAGTAACTTTCTCCACCCATTCGCAAACCACCATAGATATTCATTCGGCTTGCTTTAACCACACTATCTTCGCTAGATGAACTTGATTTTTGCGCAACATACAAAGAGTCAGCAACCCATGCACCATCCAAACCTGCTTGTGGTGAGATTGGAGCAGTTTCGCCTTTAACTAAAGCTTTTGATGCAGTCGTATTACGAAGTAATTCGGCTGGTACAAATACCATTTGTTCCACACCTGTGTTGCTATCGACAATATGCAACCCTCCTTCCATCGTACCGTAAAGGATAGATTGACTACGAGTTGATGTTAAATTCCCTGAAGCATCTAAAGTACCTGAATAAGTCATCTGAACTGGGAAAGAATGAATACTTCCTCCCATCGCTAAATGGGGTGTCGCCGGAATAGGTAATGTTGTTGGCAATGCTGTTGCAGTCTCATCTAACGGTACGCTATAACCTAGATAATTCAGCAGTTTTTGCTTCACCAACAATGGTATATCTTGCAATGTAGTTTGCGTACTAAACTTACCCAGCACATAAGTAGCAACATTAGAAGGCGCAGTTGCAGGCCATTCAGGTATGCGTAGCAAACTTGCACCATTACTTGCCCCAGTTAAAGCTGTACCACCTGTTGCAGCCACATCGGTAAAGAGTTTACGTAAACCGTTTGGATTTGCAGCAAATTCATATTTTGGAGGGGTAACAGTAAGATCTTCGGTTTGCCCACTGATTGGCATCGGCACACGAGAAGAAGCCCCACCAAGACCAATTATACCGCCATCGTTATAACTTTTATTATTATAAACGCTACTACTATTCCACAAATCTTTCGTTCCAGCTTTAAATGAGCCATCTGCGTTATAAACCAATGTACTACCATTTGCTCCTGCAAAAGCCCCTGCGTTTGCACCTGATGTCAATACTTTATAACGTTTTAAGTTACCTGCCCATGCCAGTTTTCCACTTTGCGGATTAGGTTCTAATGCACGTAAATAGCCATAAGGCTGTAAACCTGATGGGCTTAGGGCATCCGCAGGGACAGAAATCGCTCCTGTTGTTAATGGAGCTAAAGGTGTTGGACCCAAATTATTGATAAATGCGATTACACTGTCTGTAACACCCTCTGCAGTCTGTGTAGTAAAGAAACCACCATTCCCATAACCAGGATTCGCTACTGCATTTCCACCTTGATTAGGAGAACAAGCGTCATCCCCTGTACGATCACTTTGTGTTCTTGAGCTTAATTTACATGCTTGTTGAACATGAGTTTCTGCCAATCTATTAAAATCACTACCAAAACCAACAAATGCAGTTTGAATAGACACACCGGCAGGATTACTCGCCTTATTGAAAAGTTTTTTCGCTAATTCACCCATACAGTGCCAAGATGCAGCAGTTCCTGTATTTAATCCTCCGCTAGAAGGGCAACTGAAACCCGTACCATAACTTTCTAATGCAGCAGACATAATAGATTTAGAACGAGCAACACTTGAATTGTTCGCTTCACCATCAGATAAAACATACACCCCTTGCCCATCGCAACTTACACGATCAGCTTCTGCCGGTAATGGAGAAATATACTTGAGGCCATCTTTAACACCAGCAATAGAAGAATCAAAACCGCTATCAGCATTTGGTCCTAACTGCATTCCTAGCGTATAAGAATACAACACACCTGAAACTGTCTCGGTACCGTCTCCAGCAAAATCTGAAGGTTCAGTCGTTCCTAAATCAGTCCAGTAAGTTGAACTTATACTTGTACGTCGTTCTATTGATCCAGACCCACAATATTGGACACCATTGGTAAAATCTGTAGATCGCCAACTAATACATTGGTAATAAGTATCTACAGGTGTATAAATCGATGTTGGAGTCTGCGCATTACCCGAAAAATTTTGATATTGATAACAATAGTTATTTGCTGAATTTAAATAAGGATAAGAACTATTTGTACATACTTTAGGTCGCGTAGCATTTATAGATGAGCCAGAATAACTATTACCTGACTTATATTGATAACATTTGTTATTACTTGATCTAAAATGAGGATAACTAGGATCATTACATTCATAATTACCATTGCTGGCACTTTGATAACTCCCCCCAAAACCCGTATTATATTGATAGCAGTAATTATTTTCTGGATTTAAATGAGGATACGATCTATTTTGACATTCATATCGTTCAAAGACTTGCGTTGTCACTTTTTTATACAAGTCTTTTTGTATTTCGGCTTCACTACGGGTTGAAGTTCCCATCAAGTATGCAGCTGCTTCGGCATACGCATGTGCCGTAGGGGTACCACCTGTTGCAGACAAACCTGCTACAGCATTTTTTAAAGCAGTACGTTGTGTAGAACCTACTGGTCCCAGTTTCTCTGCCTTAACTAAAATGCGACCAGACTTACCATCACCATTAACTGAATAATGTCCTAGTCCAACCCTTACTTCATTCAAAATCAAATTATTACTATTTAAAAAAGCATTCATACCATTTTTTAAAGCAAGTATCCTGTTTTCCCCATAGCTATTTTGATTAGGATTCATACTGCCCGACGTATCCAACATCATTACAATGGTCTTTTTACCTGCTGTAGGTACAGCATAAATCTGCATATCACTTGCTTGCACTACAGAGGAAGCAACTAACATTGTTCCTGTAAATGCCCATACAAATGCCGCACCATACTTGAAATGGCGAGTAATTTTTTTGAGACTGAATAACTGTCTTTGATTTTCCATTCTAATTTCCCCCATTTATGTTGGTGCAGTGACCTGAACAAAACGTGTTTTCAAATCAATTTCTTGAATTTGCGTATTTACAGGTATGCCGTATTCAGTTAAGCAATCTGCCATGGTTTTTTTTGTGCGCAAACCCGTATCAGTATTGTCGTTGATGTAACCCGCTGTACTGCCGTCACCAATACATGCTGCCTGAACAGTCGCCAGATTAGCACTCGAATAATTTGGCAAGATTGCAGTCGCAGTTATACGTACACGTCCATCGACTTTACCCTGTTGAACATTAGAGTCTTTGCTTGCATCTGTACCACGATCCAGATCTGCACCTGGCGCAGCATCAGGATCTGTTTCTGAAATATATTTCACCGCGACTTGAGTCACAACTGCTTCACGTGAACTACCAAAATCGCTTTCTAAATCGCAAAAACCGCTACGATTTGATTCTGTCGTATCTACGGTTGCCTTGGTATTATCTGCAGCAGTGGCAGCAGGCGGAATAAGCACTGTCATATCTAAAATACTGTTCACCTGTAATGCAGATGTTGGTCTATAACAAAACACATATTCACGACCATGTTTCAATGGATCTTTTTGATCATTGATTGCTTTGCCCACTACACTTGTGATTGATGTTAAATTCTTATAATTACTTCGATTTAATAAAATATTGGTTGGGGTATCGCCCGTCTGTAAAAGTAATTGACCAATTTGACTATTGGTCGCAATATTTAGGGAGGTCATCGCAACACGTATAGCTAGAACTCCCACAATAGTAATCACAAGCAACATAATTAAAACCACAATTAAAGTTGCACCGCGCTGTTGGCGTTGGAGTGCATGCTGAATTCTCATTACTTTTCCCCCAAGCCATTTCTAAATGTCACTGCTGTGCTATACACACGTCTTGCAAATCGAGTAGTGGTATCTGTTAAGGTAACGTTCTGATTCAGAATATTAATACTTCGTGTTAAATCAATATCACTATTTCGGGTGTTATCAGTAGAACGTACCAATACAGCCAATTTCACCGAAACAATACGAGGGGATTCTGTTGAAGCTGTACGTGCTGCAGCCGCAGCTGTTCGGTATTGGTTAATGGTGTAATAAGCCATATTACCTGCCGCATTTTTTGCTCCTAGTTGCACCGTAAAATGGTCTACTCGTGGCATGATGAGTTCACCCGCTCCACCAAATCCTGTAATTGCTGCTGGTTCTGCAACAGGTGCAGTTCCTGTAGGCGTAGGGGTATTGGCATCACAAGCTAGACCATAGTCTGTACCTGTAGTCGCTGTCGCAGTTGCACGTCTTACAAAATATCGCTGGATTACATAGTCACCCGCCTGAACGTTCGCACCTTCACAGTTCAACATTGCATTCGGTGCGACAAATTGAACAGTGATTTGATCACTAGCTACGTTTACATTCGATAAACCCTGCCATTCATTTTGCGTTGTACTTACTGCTTCACCGGTACCAGTACTATGACTTAACAACCCTGAAGGAATAAAAGGTGCAGCCGCAGGAATAGGAAGATTCGCATCAGTTACAGTTGCTGTTCTAGCAGTAAGAACTACGCCACCCCAAGGGGTGCGTTCATTTAAATTAGGGAAATCAGTATTAATATAATTTGCTAATCGTAGGTCTCTCGTTACATAATCCAATCCAAACACACCACTATTTTGCAATTCCGCATTCGCTTGCTGCATCCTGGACGTCAACAAACCACCTAAGAAGAGTTGTATAGCCGCAGCACTGATTAATAAACCTAAAGCCAAAGCCACCATCAGTTCTACAAGCGTAAAACCTTTTTGTGCCATATTTATATTGTTCTTTTTATCTAATGAAGCTTTCATTTAGTAAGCCTCCATCATCAAACAATTTGAGCCATTAATATAAACACCTGATGTATTCATACATCTACTTACATCGGCCGCAGTATTTGTTGCACTCAAGGTCGTCCCCCCCCATGCGACAAACAAACATTGTCTTCTGATCGGTGCAGAACTCACACCAGGGCAATCCGCCATAGTAATATTCATGCCAATATCAAAAGCCGATCTGGCCGCCATAAAGGCATCAAAGTTCGCCATTTGCGCTGGAGTACATACAGAATTAGAACATGAAGGAGTAGGAGTGGTAGGGGCAGAACTAATATTTGTAAACCCGCGGACTGCGGCTGGATAATTAGTTTGTGCAGCAGAATTGGCTCGCATATTTTCAGCCAGAGTACGTAAAATCAACATCCCTTGTGAACGCGATAAAGCTTCACTAGATGCATCTACCGCCCGGATCTGCAAGATGCTATATCCCAAAACTCCGACAGCCAATAGCAAAAGTGCGACTAACACCTCGATTAACCCTACACCTTTTTGATTTTTATGAATTATCATTAGCATGTTCCCGAAGTTTGACTAATAATTCCTAATCTTGTTACTGCTACAGTCCTCATTATTGGTGACTTACAAAGTATAAATGTTGCTGTAGTTGTCGCACTTCCAATATTATTGAACAAAATTGCAACTGAGCTTGTAGAAGCTACTGTTATTGCTCTGTCGACTGACATAGAAATCACACGACTTTTTAAAACTTCTTCTTTTTGGCCATTTGTCAAAGCCGGTATTGGGGGAGTCCCCGTTGTAGCCGTATATTCAGGAATAGCAGCAGTTGCGCACTCAACTTTAGTAAAATCATCATCAGAATTTGTTCGATTTAGACACAATGCAACTGACGTTTTCTTTAGTGCTGCTTGTGATTTCGCCTGATTTATTGCGAGAACTAATTCACGTACCGATCTATTCATTTTTTGTTCTGATACCAAATTATTAAAAGAAGGAGCCGCCATCGTTGCAATAATGGCCAATATAGCTATCGTTATCATTAGTTCAATTAAAGTGAATCCCAGTTCTTTTTTTTGCATACTCCCCCCAAAGACAACAAAACTTTACCCTATTAAAGATATTAACTAACTTAATTACAAATTAAACACATAACAGGACAAAAGGCATAAAAAAACAGATAATTGCCAAAATACAATTATCTGTCAAATTTTTAGAATTTTCAGAATGTTAACAAGTCTACACTTTAGGCTTGAGTTACAGGAATACGTAACTCTTTAGGTAAACTAAAAGTAATATTTTCTTCACGTCCAGCCAGTTCTTCAGGCGCTTTAGCACCCCAATCCTGTAAACGCTGAATCACTTGCTTGATTAAAATTTCTGGTGCAGATGCGCCAGCAGTAACGCCAATTTTAGTATTTTCATTAAACCAAGCTTGATCAAGCTGATCTGCATTATCAACCAAATAAGCCTGTTTCCCCATACGCTCAGCCAGTTCACGCAAGCGGTTTGAATTCGATGAATTCGGCGAACCGACCACTAAAACCACATCACACTGCAGCGCTAAATCACGTACTGCATCTTGACGGTTTTGAGTGGCATAACAGATATCATCTTTGCGCGGCCCCTGAATTTCAGGAAATTTTGTACGCAATGCATCAATCACTTTAGCTGTGTCATCAATTGACAATGTGGTTTGAGTGACAAAAGCCACTTTTTCAGGATTATGTACTTTTAAAGTAGCAACATCCTGCTCATCTTCGACTAAATAAATTTCACCACCATTTTTTTTGTCATATTGCCCCATGGTGCCTTCCACTTCAGGATGACCTTCATGACCAATCAAAATGGCTTCTGTTCCTTCACGCGCATATTTAGTCACTTCAATATGAACTTTAGTCACCAATGGACAAGTTGCATCAAAGACTTTTAAACCACGACGTTCAGCTTCAATTTGTACCGCTTTAGAGACCCCATGAGCACTAAAAATTACGATATTATCATCGGGAACTTCATCCAGTTCATCGACAAAAATTGCACCGCGCTGACGTAAATCATCGACCACAAATTTGTTGTGCACCACTTCATGACGGACATAAATCGGAGGATTAAAACATTCAAGTGCCCGATTAACGATCGCAATTGCTCGGTCGACACCTGCACAAAAACCACGTGGATTGGCCAATACAATTTCCATAAGACCCTCAATGTTCACTTGAATTTAGACTGAATAATTTGAAATAAATGCAAACAACCTACGAACAGCTATTTAGTTTGCGGGCTGTCTGCTCTAAAATAGAGAAGATATTTTATCATATCAGGAAAAATATCATGTCGGGTCTCTTGTTTGTCGTTTCTGCTGCATCTGGAACAGGCAAAACATCTCTCGTTAAAGCCCTACTTGAGCGTGTGAATAATTTACACGTTTCTGTCTCTCACACTACTCGTGGTCAACGCCCTGGTGAACTCGAAGGTGTGCATTATCATTTTTCCCAAAAAGAAGATTTTCTTGCTTTAGTTGAGCAAGGTGGTTTTATTGAGTATGCCGAAGTTTTTGGTAACTATTACGGTACAGCTCAAGCCACAGTCAAACAGCAATTGGCTAAAGGTCATGATGTTTTACTTGAAATCGATTGGCAAGGTGCAGATCAGGTTCGTAAACTTTTCCCGGAATCTAAACAAATTTTCATTTTACCGCCAAGCCAGTTTGATTTGCGTCAACGTTTATCGAACCGCGGTACAGACTCTGTTGAAGTGATTGAACATCGTTTAAGTTGTGCAGTTGAAGATATGCGACAGTATACAAACTTTGACTATGTCATTATTAATGATGACTTTAATAAAGCATTACATGATTTGGAATGCGTGATTATTGCCAATCGTTTGGTTCTGTCTCAACAAGCGACTCGTCAGCAGGAATTGATTCAAAAATTAATTACTCCCGTTGAATTGTGATTAAAACTTGAGTCTACAGGCAAAGCCTTTTATACTGCCCAGTCTGTTCAAATTTAATATTCAAACGAGAATTCTTATGGCACGCGTAACCGTTGAAGATTGTTTAGACCATGTAGACAACCGCTTTGAGCTTGTACTAGTGGCAAGCAAACGCGCGCGTCAATTGGCACGTCAAGGTATCGAACCAACTGTAGAGTGGGATAACGACAAACCGACCGTTGTTGCTTTACGTGAAATTGCAGCGGGTCATGTATCTAAAGATATTTTGAAACAGCGTGATCAAGATTATCAAACGTCTAGTCTTGACCTTGCACTTTCTGCAAACAACTTGAATTTAGATGGCTTTTCTTTCCAATAAGAAAAGAAATCTTAAGAAAGCCTAGTTTTTAACTAGGCTTTTTTTATTGGAAAACTTTTATATTTGCTCAATAACCGTTATAACATAAGTAGAAAGATACGTTATTCACGATGTATCTTTTTGCTTTTTTTTAAATGAAAAATTTGACAAGTCATGCAATATGTTTTTCATTAAAGGGCTAGCGATTTAAACTGTAAAAACTGAAGTAATAAAGGTGTTATATGCCAGGCCCACAGGTCAGCCAAGCCAGACAACAGCTCAAAATCATTATCGACGCTTACTTAAGTGCAAGCGATGTCGAGCGCGTGCTTGTGGCTTGCGATTATGCCGATATTGCACATGATGGAATCACCCGGAAAAGTGGGGAACCTTATATCCTGCACCCTATCGCGGTGAGTAGTATTCTTTCGCATATGCGTCTGGATGCAGAAACCCTGATGGCTGCGCTTTTACATGATGTCATTGAAGATACTGACTTCAATAAAGAAGACATCACTGAAAAATTTGGACGTACCGTTGCTGAACTGGTCGATGGTGTGACTAAACTCAGCCATTCCAGTGATAAAGAATATAATAAAGCCGCCTCTTTCCGTAAAATTCTGCAAGCAACCCTACAAGACCCACGTGTCATTATTATTAAACTTGCAGACCGTTATCATAATATGACCACACTGGGTTCATTACGCCCCGATAAACGTCGACGTATTGCCCAAGAAACCTTTGATATTTTTGTTCCGATGGCACGTATTGTCGGCATGAATGAGATGGCCGATAACTTGGAACATCTGTGCTATCAAAATCTCGATCTGGATATGTTTAATAATGTGCAAGAAGCATTATTTCAAACCAAACCTAAACGCTGTGAATATCAAAGCATTTGGGAAAAAAATCTGACCCAACTACTACAACAGCATCAAATTGCGGGTCGTATTAAAAAGAAAAATAACAATATCGAATTACTGCGTCACTTCGTTAAAAATGATATTAATCTGCAAGAACTGACACATAGCCATGCTTTTGAAATTATTTTACAGAGCATTGCCGACTGTGACCGCCTAGCAGAAATTTTGCGAGAGAATTTCCAGATTCTGCATTATGAAGATCATATCCGCCGTCCCCTTCCCGGTGGCAATCAATCGCTGATGATGCGTTTAAAAGGTGAGAAAACTACTTTATCACTAACCATTCAAACTGAACTGATGCGCAAAGCTGCCCGTTTTGGCGTGGTCTTAGGTGAAAATGCGCCTCAAGCCTGCCGTTCAGCCATTCAAGCTTCCATGCAAAATCTGAATGTGCTGGTAGATGGCGAATGTGCCAAAACCACCTTTAGTGATCTGTTAGATTATTTACATCAGGAAAAAATTTGGGTTTATACGCCACATGGCAATTTGCATGAACTCCCTCAAGGCGCAACAGCCGTCGATTTCGCCTATTCAGCCAGTCTATTTTTAGGCAACCATGCTGTGGGTGCCAAAGTAAATGGTGAAACCAAACCACTTTCAACGCCATTGATTAGCGGACAAGTAATTGAAATTATTACCGATGTTCTAGCAACACCAAATCCAGACTGGCTTAGTTTTATCAACACCCAAAAAGCTCGCCGTGCCTTACAAAATATTTTACGTGATCAAGACATTGAAGAGCAGCAACTGGTCGGTCAACAGGCACTGAATCGTGCCCTAAAACTGTTTAATCGCTCAGTGAAAGATTTAACAGAAGCCGACTGGATTGATATCTTGCAATGGCGTCACATCGAATCTAAAGCGCAGTTATTTGAACAAGTCGCTGTGGGAGACCTACTTCCACAACTGGTTGCCAATCATCTGTTTGCGCAAGATCAGAGTTTAGAGACTCAATCTTCAACCCGCCTGATTCAAGGCACTGAAGGTGTGGATGTCAAATATGCCCATTGCTGCAACCCTGTTCTTGGGGACCCAATTCAGGGACATTTATCGCGCCGTGGATTAATCGTGCATCGTGCCCGTTGTCACAACCTTCTACATGAACAACACCAGCATCCAGAAAATATTATGCCTTTGCACTGGGCTTCTGAAGATGCCGATGATATTAGCTTTACCGCCTATTTAAGCATTGATATGGTCATGAATGATGAACAAATTTCTGAACTCATCTACCAATGCCGTAAAGAAAAAACCGGTGTAGAAATGGTGCATAACCATGAAGGCAAAACTTACGTGAATATTGTGGTGCATAACCGCAAACAAATTGCGCAAATTATTCGTGATTTACGTATGCATTTTGGTTTCCCGCGCATTACCCGTTTAGCCCAACCGATTAATATTACAGAAACATCTAAAGCAAGTTAATTCAATCATATGCAACTTTTTTGACTGATATACGCTATGATGTATGAAGATGATATAAGGAGAAATCAATGTCCCGCCAAGTAATCCATACGGAAAATGCACCAGCAGCAATTGGTACATATTCTCAAGCGATTTTAGTGGAGAATACACTGTATCTTTCAGGTCAAATTGGCTTAGATCCTTACAGTATGGAATTGGTTGAAGGTATTGAGGCACAGATTCGTCGCGTATTTGATAATTTAAAAGCAGTCTGTGAAGCAGCCGGTGGCTCTTTGGCGGATATCGCTAAACTGAACATTTTCCTGACTGATCTTTCGCATTTCCAGCTGGTGAACCAGATTATGGGTGAATACTTTGCACAACCCTACCCTGCACGCGCAGCATTAGGCGTGGCTAGTCTGCCTAAAGATGCTTTAGTGGAAATGGATGGCGTAGTTATTATTAACAAATAAAATCAAATAGTTAAAAAATTGTCTAAAATACCACCGATTAGGTGGTATTTTTTTATTCAAAAACTCAATGAATAAGAATGATATTTCAAATGAATTTCATTGACAAACGATAATAATTATCAATAATATCACTTATCCTATTTCACTATTGTGGCTAGTCGAAAATGTACGTTTGTTTATGCCGTGGTATTACCGATCAAGATATTAAAGATGCCGTAGCCAATGGCGCTGAAAGCTATCGCGAAATTCGTGATTTACTTGATTTGGGTACCTGTTGTGGCCGTTGTGCTCCAGAAGCGCGCGCCATCATTAGCGAAGAACTTTCGGAAATCGCTGCCCGCATATCCATAGCGGCTTAAATACTATAGCCATAATAATTAAAGTTTAATGATCGAAAGATCATTTTCCTCCCCCGCTTATGACTCTAAGCGGGTTTTTCTTATCCTCCTATCTCAACTTGACCTTTAATCGTTTTTGATTCCAATTTTCATTTGCCGTTCATTGATATCTTCACCCGCCTGAAAGACGGGGATTTCTACAACTAGACGCTCATGTCCGAGCGCGAGAATGTTCAGTGCGGAATTTATATCCCGATTTTCATGGAATGTACCGCATTCCACGCACCGCCATCCCCTTATTCCAAGATCTGCTCTACCTTTCGGACTGTTGCTGGATATCTTCCTGCAGCACGAACACATCTGGGTGGTATAGGCTTCATTGACTTCTTCAAACAATACCCCTGCGTTCTCGCATTTATACTTGAGCATTGTTTTGAGTGCTGAAAATCCTGTATCCAAAACCGATTTTGCCATCTTGGTTTTGACTAATTTCTTCGCACTTAAGTCACCTACAATGATGAGTGCATTGTCTTTCACAAGCATGGTGCTTGCTTTGTGCAAATGGTCTTTTCGACAGTTTGCAATCTTGGCGTGTAATGCACGTACACGTTTTTTATTCTTTGCTCGCTGAGCAATACCGAGCTTTTGTTCATACTGGCGATAAAATTTAGGATTAGAAATAACCGTACCATCAGAACAGGTCGCAATATCCTTTAAGCCCAAGTCAATCCCGATCGCTTTAGTGGCTTTGGTTTTTTCCAATTTAGGACTATCCACAACTAAGCAGACGTACCAGCGACCACGTGCATCCTCTACAAATGAGCCTGTCTTAATCTTGTATTTACATAAGCCATAACTATCCCATAGCTTGAATTGATGCTTTCCATATTGGACATAGCCATCGGCATGTTTGATTGCGACTTTCTTAAAGGGAATCCATCCAAGTGAACGTCTGGCTGATTTTCTGTTGCTGACACGCCATTTCAGTTTGGATTTCTTGAATTGCTTTCTGCGAATCACCAGTTCTTCGGTAATTGCCTGAACAGTCTGACTATGGAGATGGCACTCTTTTGAAGTGCCTTTGGTGTACTTTGCTACATCGAAAGCACTGAAAAATTCACCTTTCTTTTTGAGGTGTTTAAAACACAAATCATTCACGTAATTCCAGACAAAATTGACCTCAGATGCCATTTGATTAAGCAGCGCAGAATGTTTGTCTTTTATGCGAAGTTTAAGTGTTTTCATGAATTATACTTTAACATTGATATCTTCATTATTTTGGATACATTCCAATTTAAACGACGTTTCATGTCGTATGGCTGGGGCAAGTCGCTTACATTCTGGCCCGGAACAACATCGTTTTACACTCAGCTTAATAAATTACTCGCCATTATTTTCCGAGTTGTTTAAGATGGTTGTCTATAATTGAAATAATAATTTTTTGATTGCCTGACACATGGTTAAGGCAGAAATTGTTGATGGAGAACTTACAATGAAAGGCAATCGCGATGTGATTAATCAGTTAAATCAGGTGCTCTTTCACCATTTGACGGCAATTAACCAGTATTTTCTGCATTCACGCATGTTTAATGACTGGGGAATTGAACAACTCGGTTCTGCAGAATATAAAGAATCGATTCACCAAATGAAGCATGCTGATAAAATTATTGAACGTATTTTATTTTTAGAAGGTCTGCCTAATCTGCAACATTTAGGCAAGTTATACATTGGCCAACATACGGTTGAAGTTTTAAATTGTGATGTGCGCAAAGTAAACGAAAATATTGAAGCGCTACAAAAAGCTGTTAGCCTAGCAGAGCAGGAACTGGATTATGTGACCCGTGATCTTGTACAAGAAATTTTAGAAAAAGAAGAAGAATATTTGGACTGGACTACGACCCAGCTTGATTTGGTTGAGAAAGTGGGTATCGAAAACTATATTCAAAGCCAAATATAATTCTCTATAAAAAAGCCAGTCAATTGACTGGCTTTTTTAGTTCTAAGTCTTACTTTTCAGAAACCGGTCGGGCCAATGAAGCATAGTCCAGATCGACTTTACGTAATGTCTTTAGCAACCACAATTGATGCTTTGCTTCTTGCTCATAGCCATTAAAAGCCAGAACTTTGGCATATTTAATCAGATCATATTTAGTTGGATAGTTAAGCACCATCTCACGAATATCTTCTAATTGTTCTGCATTCACTTCGCTATATGGATTCATCCGAATCCATGCGATACGCCGATTAAACTCTTCAAGTAGATAGATTTGATCTTGATTGGTGATTTTCTCGGGCGTTTGCTCATAACGCATTGACTGGTTCAGTTTGGGCACCATCACCGAATAATCCCTGACAATCAAAATCAGCAATACTAAAGAAACCGCATACCCTGCACGCATATAGTTGGGTGAAAGTGTAATCGTTTTAATATTGGATTGCTGAGATTGGACCAGCCCAATAATAAAGCCTACTGGAAGTAGGAAATAGGCATAGTATTGCGGGAATTCCAGCATTGAATGTATCAACACTGCCCCGATCATTAAAATACCAATCACGGATTCAACCGAATTGACATGCTTATTCAGTTGATAGCCCCAATAGCCAAAGTAGGCTAAAAATGGCAATCCAATCAACAGACCACTCCAGAGCACAAAATCAAGAATAAAATTATGTGCGCTACGAATCCACACAGGCCCTTGGAAGTGATCACTAACCAATGTATAAGCGACACTGGTCTGATTCCAGCCATAACCTAACCATGGGCGATCTGCAATCGCATGCAGCATCTGCTCCCAAATCGCTAAACGCGACATATCCCCGGTTGCACGCGTAATTACATCTTTAGTTTGTGCAATATTTGCATCGGTGATTTGTCCAATTAACTGAGTAACAGCAGGCAATATTAAAATGAAGCCAATGAACAATCCAAACCAAGCTAAAGCGTAATACCATTTTAAGCGGATAAAACCTTTATATTGTTGATAAGCTCCATAAATCAAAATACAGCAACATGCCACCCATGAAGTTCTAGACTGACTTAATGCCAAAGCAAGTAACATAATTAAAGAACACAGACAGGTTATCCAGGTTTTTAATTTCTGTTTTTCATATAAATACAGACAGCCTAGTAATGACATAACCAAGAAGGTTGCCATATTGTTGGGTTGAGCAAAATTTGCATAGGGACGAACCGCATTTTGCATATTCACCATACCGGGAATATAAGCATCCAGTGTTAACCACTGGCAAATGGCAATAATTCCGGTCAATGTTCCACATAAGAGTAAAACTATACTAAAACCAGTGAATATATTTTCTCGATCTAACTTTTCTACCGACAAGTTATAGCCAATGACGATACTCAGCCAAAACCCAAAGACAAATAGCGTACTGGTCAAAGCTTTATCAAAGAAGAATAATTCCCCACCTAAGTATTGAATTAGCGGAATAATTGCTAAAAGTAATAAAGGCAAACTTAATACAGGCAGTTTAATTTTGTCTTTTAAATAAATCGAAGCCAAAGAAAAAAGAGATAAAAAGGCAAACAGCTCGCCTGTATAAGTGACCCAAGGCCTGTAATGGATGGGGAGAAGCCAGCCAAGCGAGATAAAAACAGCAGCAAAAAGTAATAAGAAAAATTTCATGAATAAATCAGTGAAAATAGAATGGGCATATGATAATAAAAAAGCAGATTAAAAGGTAATCTGCTTTTTTTCAGAATGTTCTAGTTATTTAGTGCCATGGTCTTAAATCGACGATTTTTATTGGTTGTGAATTTTTCCCAACCAATAAAACCATATCATTTGTCAATCCTTTAACAGGTAAAAAACCAATTATTTCGATCTCTTTATGATTATCTAAAACATGTTTAACATCTTGCTTTGTATTAAATTTAAATAATGTATCAATCTTACGTACTTTTACTTTAATTTGCTTAGTTCTGGCTTGGAAGGGCTGATATGTTTCTGGGCGAATTGCAAGGCTTCTACCAAAAATTTCATCTTCTTTTTGTTGGTAAGCAATTATAGGATTAGATGAATATACTGCACTCACCCATCTAGGTTGACTAAAAAGCTTAGCCTGATATTGATTATCATTTCTTATGTTTAAATCTAATTTTAAATCGATAGCACGTACTAATTCTATATCATCTACCACAAAAACCTGCCAAACAGGCCGTCCCTGAGCAACGGTATGCAACCCATATAAATAAGCGGACATTTGAATCAATATAATAATTAATAAGTCCCATTTTAACTCTTTCTTTATAGGATTAAATATTATAAAGGTGAGTAATGGACCCAACATTAAGTCTATTGCAAGAATAACCCAAAAAACTTGTGTAACGCCCATCGCTTTATCTAGTGGTGCGGGATACCATATTCTAAATACAAAAAAAAGAGCAATCAGCAATAGTCCCAATGAAAATAAGCTATGCAGACCCATCGCATAAAAGCGGTTTTTCCAACTCACTATTTACTCCTCCAATATTCTCTAAAAATAAAAAAGATCCCTCAGGATCTTTTTTAAATAATACTAAATCATTATGGCTTACATGCATTTGGTAAGTATTTTGCATCAATAGTAGTTTTGGTACCAGTATAACCATCAACTGTTGTATTACCACATGCCCAAGCTGAACCACCATTATTTGTTGAATAAGTTAGTACATTCTTACTGGCTGTACTTGCTTTACCAGTCTTCATTGTAACTGTAACTTGGCCTACAGGATAGGTACCCGTAATAGTATCTGTTACTTGGGCATATTTACCGACTAAAGTTGCATTTAACTGACCTGTAGTTGGAGTAACTGTTGGAGCAACTAACTTTGTAGGCCATGCATTCTTATCTGCACCATATTCAGCTAAAGGAGATTTTAGCCCTCCACCTAAGGCAACTGCTTCGGATACTTGTGCACGAGTAATGTAGTCTTGGTAAGCAGGAATCGCTATTGCAGCCAAAATACCGATAATTGCAACAACGATCATTAATATATTACATTCCATAAGTCACTTTATATGGACATGTATCAAGTAATTGAATTATCTTGGTTTAATTCATTATTCATTTTGTCCATATGAACATACTTTTTAGTGGACAAATTTTTCCATTTTGTCCATATCAGAAAATAGCTTTTACTCAGTGCGATAGGATGAATGTTTATAAAAGCAGACAGGTTGTGAGATATTTTTAAATTTAGATAAGCTAAAAATGGAATAAAAAAACCAGACTCATTTATAAGCCAACTTCTATATTTCTCCTTTATGCTAACAAATCACACGTCTTGCATGATGGATAGGAATTCGACGAGTCGCTTCGTCATCGTCAAATTGCATGAACAAAACTTTTGCCGCTGGACGAGGTATTCGTTCGGTTAATTTGAAGTCTTTTAGCCTTTTCATTCTATGTCTCTCATTAAGTATAAAAATTGACATGGAACACCAATTTTCAGTTTTAAATTTTACTCAGCACTGCATAAATAGTAAGGACTTAGCCAATTGTGTTGCAGCTGCTTTATAGCGACCACACAGTGAACGATTTACAGCCGTAAACCACTTACAATATAGCTTCCCATAAAACTACTAAAACTGACATTTTTTGTCACTTAATTACACAAAATTACTTGATGATTTTTTAAATTTTTCAATTGATTAAATAATATATTGATTTCATGCAGAATAATTAGATAATATGCTTTGGCACACTTTGTGCAAACTATAAATTAGCTTACAAAGCTTATAAATAAATTAACAAAACATTTGTGGAGAATGTTATGAATGCTCAAAAAGGCTTTACATTGATCGAACTGATGATAGTTGTCGCTATTATTGGTATTTTGGCTGCAATCGCAATTCCTGCTTATCAAAGTTACACTAAACGTGCTCAAGTTACAGAAGGTTTAAATCTCGCTGGCGGAGCAAAAGCTGCTGTTACAGAGTTCTATTCTACTAATAATGCTTGGCCGACAACAAATGCTTTAGCAGGTTTAGCTGCTGCAACTGATATCAAAGGCAATGCCGTTACATCTGTTACAGTTCAATCAACTGGTGGTGTTATCGAAATTGTTTATAACGGTAAAGTTGATGCTACAAATAATAAATTGCAGTTAATTCCAACTGCAAATGCTGGTGGTGTTCAGTGGACATGTGCTGCACCTAGTACAGCTGGCGTGCCTGATGATTATGTTCCATCAAACTGTCGCTAATAATATAATTTGACAAGAGGGGGAGGATAATTATCCTCCCCCTCTTTTTTATGAATTCAGAGTTTGTGCTAAATGAACATAAATTTCACCAAACAAGATATATTTAATATTTCTTTAATTTTATTAATCATATTTATTTTATATAAAAATGTTCTAACATTTGGTTATGTATGGGATGATTTAATACTATTTGTACAAGACTCCAACCTCAGAGAAGGTAATTGGAGTTGGGATAAAGTTTCAAAACCAGTTTTAGAAGGTACATATTACTTTAGACCATTAGTTATGAGTAGTTTCTTTTTGGAGTTTTCTATCACTGGGGCAAATTCTAAAACCTCCCATCTAATAAACTATTTAATCTTCTCATTAAATGCAATATTAATTTACATTTTCTCAAATTTATTATTATTAAAAATTATTAAAAATGTAAAATTTTTTAGCTTATTATCAACAATAATCTATATTATCCATCCAATTCAAATAGAGACAGTAGCTTGGGTTGCTGGAAGATTTGACCTATTAGCTACCACCTTCTCTCTAATTACTTTAATTTTCTTTATTTATATAAAAAATATTAATTTAAGAATATTTTTATGTTCAATATTTTGGTTTTTAGGAATGTTATGTAAAGAATGGGTGATTTTAATCCCACTTTTAATAATAATTATTAACTATACTATTCACCAGGAAAGCTTATTACACTTTCTTAAGAATAATAAATTAACTATTTTATTTGCTTCAGTTGTTCTGATATTATACTTAATATTAAGAGTAAATGCTTTAGGTGCAACATATATAGAAGAGTCTGAACAATTCCTAAACTTTTCTATATTAGATAGAATTCAATTTTCTCTTTTAACTTTTTCAAAGTATCTAGAATTAATATATACTCCATTTTTTGATATTGGAGGAATCTATTATTTTGATTTCAAAAATATTTACAATTTAAAAAACATTTTAAGCATTTCTTATGCTTTACTTTTTATATTAGTAATCTTAGTCAGCTCAGTATACAAAAAGAGAGAAGCTCTATTAGTACTTTGTGGAATTATAAGCTTAATATTTGTACTTCAAATTTTTAATTTAATGTTTTCAGCAGGATCTATTGCTTCTGATAGATTCTTAACGTTTCCCTTAATATTTTTCATATTACCGTTAATGGTTTTTATCGCTAAAAAAAAGCAAAAGATATATTTTATAGTGCTGTTAACTTGGTCATTAGGAGCAATTTCAACAGTATATTCTACTCTTCCTTTTTGGAAAGACAACTACAGTTTATGGTATTGGCAATATCAAAAAAACCCTAAATCTTCTACTGCAGAATACTCTTACTTAGGTGAACTATATGCAAAAAATGAAATACATACTATAGGTTTAATTTTAGAAGATAAAAAAGAAAAGGAGGCGCATCTCAATTCATATATGCAATTATATTATGCAAACTATTTGTTATATAATAACAATATTAATTCTATTAAATATCTTGATGGAATTATTATTACTTCAGAATTTTCTAAAGATTTACCATATTTGCAAAGAGTAACATTAGCGAATGCTTACCTATCTAGAGGAATTGCCTATTTAAAAATAAATAAGGATTTTATAAAAGCTGATCAAGACTTTAATAAAGGATTGGACTTAGAACCTAACAATATAAATTTATTAATTTCTAAAAGTTTAACTAGCCATTATTTAAAAAAAGAAGTTGATAGAATTAACTATTACACAAGAGCAATTAACTTAACCCATAAAGAATATAGATTTTCTTTAGAAAGCAATTACTATTTAAAAATGCAAGAGATTTGTAAACTATCCTCTCATAGAAATTATCAATTTTGTAAAAAATAGGACACTATTATTCCGAGTAGTATACCGCTTAAAATTTCAGTTTTCTTATGCCCAATTTTTTCTCTTAACCTACCACCTTGATAATTATCAAGGTGGTTAATAGCACAAGCATGTTTCCCAATCTGCTTTCTTAAGCTATTTGCATCCAATATCACAATAAAAGCTAGTGTTAAAGCAACGCCAAAAGCAGGTGTATCAATACCTTCCTTAAATGCAATCAAACTTACCATACTGCTTACAATGGCACTATGGTTGCTCGGCATACCACCATAACCAATTAAATCAAAAGCTAATCGTCTTTCCTTTAAACAATTGACTACAAACTTTGTTATTCCACAAACGAGCCATGCAAAAAATGGAGTAATTAAATAAATGTAGTAATTCATACAAAACTCTAAAAATTATGTTGGAAGTAAAACCCAAATACAACATCCCACCCAAAGCAATACGGTCAGTAATATTTGTTTATCCTGAATAATCACGTCTGTTGGAGATTCACCACCTTTTAAAGTTTCGACTATGTACCAATATCGGAACAAACCAAAAATGACCAATGGGACAGTCACAATCAACTTTGGCTGAACCTCCATAACATAAAGACTATAAAAGACCACAGCTGTAACAGCCGACATTTCAGCAAAGCGATCGATTAAGGTCACTGAATAATAGGCAAGAACTCCTCGACTTTGTGACCCGCTTTGTAATAGTTCTTGACGCCTTTTTATTGAAGCTAAATACAATGAAATACTTAGTGTTGTAATAAACATCCAATGCGAAACAGGAATAGTAAGTGCCATTGCACCCGCATAAACTCTCAACACAAAACCAAAAGCCACAATAAAAATTTCAATAACAGGTTCATGTTTTAATTTGAACGTATAGGCCCAATTTAAAGCTAAATAAATGAAAATCACATAAATGACGTTTGGAACCACAGCCCAAAAACTGATAAGTACAATATAGAGAAATATCAATAAAATAATTGTACTTTGAGGACTAACCTGGCCAGAAGCTAAAGGCCGCTTCTTAGACTTTTCTGGATGTATACGATCTTTTTCTATATCTTTAAGATCATTCACTATATAGACAGCAGATGCAGCTAAGCAAAAAAGAAAAGCCGCTAATAAAGTAGAGTAAATAGAATCAGGGTATAAAAACTCACCCGCAAAAATTAAAGGCGCAAAAACAAAACTATTTTTAACCCATTGCTTTGGCCTGACTAATTTAATCAGTCCCTGCATTTCCCCTAGAAATGTCTTTTTTTGTGCTATATCATGCATTTAATTTACAACACTATTAAAATTTTAAATGATTGATTCGTTTAGACTTGCAATGCTCTATATGACATTTGCGATAGTTGCCACGCTATGCAACATCTTAGCACAAGATATTTGTAATTATTTGTACTCTGGTGGTTTTTCAATCTTACTTTCAATCCTCATGGGGACTGGCTTTGGGCTTGTCGTCAAATACATTTTAGATAAAAAATATATTTTTCGATATAAAACAGCAACTGCTGAACATAATCGACATATCTTTTTCCTATACGCCATTATGGGTATCTTTACCACTTTTATCTTTTGGGGCTTTGAATTTGGATTTCATTATATTTTCGAAACAAAGGAAATGCGCTACTTAGGTGGCATTTTAGGCCTCATGATTGGCTATATTTGCAAATATTACTTAGATAAACGCTATGTATTCAGGGTGGTATAAATCTATATATGATGAAAGTACAAGCTTGGGGACGTCTCTCTAATACAGAACATAATTTAATCAACTTCCACACGCCTGCTCAGGCGACTGAGCAACTAAAATACTCCTACCCGGGCGTAGCACATGGTATGGGACGTAGTTATGGCGATGTGGCCTTAAATACGTCAGGCAATTTGTGGCATACAATTACATTAAACCATTTAATATCATTTAATATTGAAACAGGTGTATTACATTGTGAAGCTGGTACAACTTTGCAAGACATTCATCGTACCCTTACTCCTCAAGGGTGGATGTTACCTGTAACACCTGGTACACAGATGATCACTGTCGGTGGTGCAATCAGTAATGATGTTCATGGAAAAAACCATCATGCCTTTGGCTCTTTTGGCGATCACGTTTTATCTATAAAATTGTTACGCACGGACGGTGAAATTATTGAATGTTCACATCATGAAAAATCTGAATGGTTCTATGCCACGCTCGGCGGTATTGGGTTAACAGGATTGATCTTAGAAGCAAAATTACAATTGCGGTCAGTCAACGGACCATGGATACAATCAGAAACTATCCCTTATTATAGCTTGCAAGAATTTTTTAGCTTAGCCGATTCATCTGAAGCTGATTGGGAACATACAGTATCGTGGATTGATTGCATCAGCAGCTCATCAACAAAAGGGCTTTTTATTCGCGGCAATCTGGCACAAGTGCAAAATCAATCAGTGCCAAAGCTTAAGGATAAAACTTTTCCTTTTACACCACCCATTTCTTTAGTCAATAAAATTAGTCTCCCTATATTTAACTTCGCTTATTTTCATAAAAATGCTTTAAAAAAGCGTAATCAATTGGTGCATTATGAACCTTTTTTTTATCCATTAGATTCAATACATGCATGGAACAAAATGTATGGTCCTCTTGGATTTTATCAATATCAAAGTGTTGTACCACACGAGGTGGGGCTGGAAGCAACTCAAGAAATGCTAAAAATGATTAAAAAATTTGGTGAAGGATCATTTTTAGCAGTATTAAAGACGTTTGGAAATCGTGAATCAGGAGGACTATTAAGTTTTCCTCGGCCAGGAGTCACTCTTGCTTTAGATTTTCCTAATCGTGGTGAAAGAACATTAAAGTTATTCAATGAATTAGATCATATTGTCCATGAAGCACGAGGGCGACTTTATTTAGCCAAAGATGCTCGTATGCCTAAAACTTTGTTTGAAGCGGGATATCCACGTATTCAAGAATTTATAAAATATCGAGATCCAGGTATCAGCTCAAATATGTCTCGTCGTCTGTTAGGTGTATAGTAAATGTCAAATAAATTAAGAATTCTGATTGTTGGTGGAACCTCTACTATTGCCGAACACTGTGCAAGAGTTTGGTTAAAACAACAAGCATGCGAGCTCATCCTCTTGGGCCGTGATTCTGAAAAATTACAACGTGTCATAAATGACCTTAAAGTTCGCCATCCAGATGCAAATATTCAAATGCAACTTATCAATTTTTTAGATATTCAGGCGATTCAAACCTGTATTAAGAAATTGAATCAACAAGCAGCCATAGATATCGCGCTTATTGCGCATGGAAATCTGCCTAATCAAGAACAATGTCAAATTGATCTTGTACAATGTCAACAGTCGATAGAAGTAAACGCAATATCACCTGTTTTATTTACAGAAGCAATTGCTCAATACATGATTGAGCGTAATCATGGGAAACTTGCCGTTATTGGGTCAGTTGCAGGTGATCGTGGGCGCAAATCCAATTATATATATGGTGCATCAAAGGCATTTATAGATACTTATGTAGAAGGTTTACAACATCGCTTGGCTTTAACTAACTCTAAGGTCACGACAACCCTGATTAAACCTGGGCCGACGGCAACACCTATGACAGCGGGAATAATAGGCAAAGGAAAGCTCGCGTCTCCTGAACAGGTAGCTCAAGATATCGTTCATGCTATAGAAAAGGGAAAAAAAACTGTTTACACACCTAAAAAATGGGCAATTATTATGATGATTATCAGAAATTTACCATTTTTTCTTTTCAAGAAGATGGATATATAAGGTTTGAATATCATTGTCTGAAGTATTAATTGAACGATTTAAAAAAGATTTTCCTCATTTCTCACCACTATGGATAAACGTTAATCAAGAAACTATTATTGAGGCTGTAGAACAAAAATATTGCACTTTTGATGGTCAAATAATTAAAAATGGGCTAGTTGTATATAAAATATGTTTTGACTTACTTTGGGAAATTATCGATTTCCCTGCATGCTACGATATCCAATGCTTTTTGGGAAATGAATGATAATATTAAGCGCGATGGTTTAGGGCATGATGATTATAAAATTGCCAAAGTCATTGATGCATGGTCGAATAAGAAAGTACCTCTGTCTCCTGTTTGCATGATATATGACCGAAATGCTCATCGTAAAAATCAGTTAAAACTATCTATTGTTGATGGCAATCATCGTTTCTCAGTATTACGTTACTTACATTATCAAACACAGAAGCCTATTGAGGCCCTAATAATGGTTGATACAAAAACCGCAGCACTTATTGATCAGAAATTTCAAAACAATCAAAAAGTATATAAAATCTTTGATTTTATTCCTTAATATATGATTTTAAAACGCCCACCAAATAGAACTCTCAATGTCCTATGCATGTGGTATAGGACATTTCCAAGATAAACTTAACTTTTCTGCCTCAACTCAAAATTTTCCAGCAATAGAGAATTGCACTTTTCTAGCAGTTTTTCATAATCTTCATCAAGCTGCTCATAAGCACTTTTCACAGCTTTGGTCTTAGTTTTAGCCTGCTCAATCCGTTGTGCAGGCGAAAGAACATTTTGCCCAACTTGCTCTGCAGCTTGCTCAATAGCCTCTATAAGCGCAGCATGACGGCTCTTTTTAATCGAACCGCGCTTACGCCCTGCTTCAAGTGCCACGGTGTCATTATTAATTGCAGACCCTTTCGGTAGAATAGTCGGTTTGTTGGCTTTTAATCGCTCCAAAGCAGCATAATATTCATTGAGTGCGCTCATTTTTTAAACCTCGATATTGATGGTTTGAATTTTTTGAATGGTCTTGTTTAAAGTCATAATCTCGCTGTCCATTTGACCGTACAGCAAACTGCTTGGTGCTTGTGTATCTCGTGCTCGTTGTAATCGTTGTACTGTTTTTTGCATCTTCTCTGCGCTGCCAGTATCAAACACCGCATGAGCACAACCCAGACAACTCGTAATCGCAGTAAATGAAATTTTTTCGCATGAATCGGGGTTGGTACAAGCACCAAAGAGGCTAGGTTTATAGGCAATTTCCCCCTTCTTCATGCGCTTAATCGTTTCCTCACGATCTGGAAACACTTTCAGTAATTGCTCACGGTCTTTTTGCAGCTGCAAATAGGTTCCTGCACCACCAAAGAGCTTACTAGAAGTACTGATTACGCCTTCCTCAAACTGAGTGTAGGAATGCACCAGCCGCTGATATTCCAGTTCTTGAATAAACTCTTTCTGGCTATCACTGGCTAAAATATTCGGGGCGAATACTGCATTATTACGATAATAAAGTGTCATCGCTTCGGTTAAATGCTTATATTGAACCGACAGAGCACCTAACCCAATAATGCCTGAACGGGCACTATACACAGCCAGTGAGCGTCTAAATTGATGGGTACAGATATTCCAGTACTCACCAATTTGACAGTCTTTTTCTTCTCGCCAATTACGAAAACCATCGAATGCTTCTAGCTCAGCTATATCTCTTTCAGTGATTCTTAACCCATCTCCTAGCGAGGTCGAAATACGGCTTAAATACTGATTAAAATTGGTCTGTGTTCGGGTCGGAGCACCCTCAAAATTAGAGATAAAATCCGTTTCATGCTCAATATTTCGATTACTTTTATGCCGATGTTTTTGTGAGTACAGTGTTGGAAATAATGGGGATTCAGCAGGATTAGACATATCATAGTGCGGATTGAGTAAGGCATAGATTTCACCGATACTTTGCGCTGCATGTACCCCAAACTGGATATCTTCAAACGTGATCCAATAAGTAGACTTGTTACCGCCACCATGTAATTTAGAGGTGTAGCCCATAATCACATGTACAAGATGCTCATTGCTCTGAACCGTTTGATAGCAGTCATAAGACAGTTGATTCACTTCATTGTCCCGCATCCCTGTAAACAGATGAATCCAAAGCTTGGCCATGCCTTGAATCAACGTCATATAACGGGTGAGATTGGCATGTTTTTGAATCTGATTATTTTCAAACAGTACCGTTAAACCAAGCAAATCTCGAGCATCCACAAAACTCACTGCATTTTTATAATCTTTAAACTCACGCGGCATACGCGCAAAAGCTTTATCTTGCTGAATACGCTGGAACCATTGCAGCAAAGCAGGTGCATTTTGATTAAACTCGTTTAATTTATCCGCTAAAGCATTAATTAAGGCAATATAAAGCCGTGAAGGAACGACTTTGGTTTGTGGGCCTACTTTGCCTGACTGCAACCTGAGTTGAGCAGCCAACTTTGCTAAATGCTCAATCGGTTGATATGTACTAAACGCAGGAATGAGCAATGGGTATTGCTGCTGTAAGGCAAAACAATCCGTTAAAAATGCTTTGATATGGATTGCTTTTTGATAGCTCACGTTCATATAAGCATCATTAACTTTTGACATATAAGCAACATCGCCAAATAGCTGATGCAATGTACAGCCATTACGGTAGGCGATTGCAGCAAATTGGCGCAAAACAGTATGTCGCTGCTCAATACTTTTAACAATCGACTTACCTGTTTTAACGTACAAAAATGCAAAAATGATTTTTTTCATTTCTGCACGAATTTGACAGAAGAGAAAATCATCTTCACGGGAATTTTCAAGCCAACTATTAAAATTCAGGCGACAATGACAGTTTGGTAAATATGGAGAAAGATCCCACACATTGTCTGAATAAACTGACAATATCTCACCGCTCTTCATTCGCGATAATACAAAAGTACTTGGAACAGTCAGCTGATTATTTTGTAGATTGTACTCATCAGGTAAAAATGATTCAGCAATACCCAATGAATATAAATATGAATTAAATGAACTCATGCAATCCACCCCAAATCAAGTAATAATTCAAAATGATTCAGCCAATATGCATCTAAATCACCACTTTCTACTTCTTCTTGAATTAAAAAAATACGATCACGTAAATTTTCATAAGTATTTGATAAATCATTGAGTACTTCATCAATCCGATGTAGTACAACCCCAAACTGTTGTTCCCACTTGATTAGGTCCATGGCTTTTTGCTTAACGTAGCCGAGTAAACTTTTCAGTGATAAAAGCTTACGCACATCTTCGTCATCAGCATGGACTGCATAATGCTGGCAAAATAAACAGTGCTCAAATTGCTGACAGTTTGGGGTTGGGGCTTTTTCAGTAAAACCAAGCGCTTTTTCAGGATGTGGAGCTGCTGTAATACATGCACCAACAGGTAAGGTCTGAACATCAACAGTCTCATCTAACGTTTGCACAGCGATTCTTTCAAGTGTTCGTGTTTTTGCGACCGCAACTTCTCGCAGCTCATTAAAAAATCGAGAAATTTGCTGACTTGCATCTTGAAATGAAGTTCGACTATAGTTTTTCCGTGCGGTCTCGAGTGAGTGACCCATTACTTCAGCTTCAAGCAGTAGATCACCATCACTTAACTCAACATATTGACTGCTTTTATGCTTACGCCACTGTTGCGGCGTAATCCAGACCAATCTTGGGAAAATGCGCTGAAAAAGCTTTTTCATTAATTGTAATCTGCCGTAGCTGACAGGTCCCAACTGTTGAATTTCGTTGCGTAATGGAAAGATGAAATCACAGGGTTCATCTTGAATATACCATTCACGAAGTTCCAGAATCTTCCTAAACACTGGCTCAAATTTCACCCCAAATTCTGGGTATACTGTCTTGCCTCCTGCACGGCTTTTTGTTCCCGAAAACCTTCGCCCTTGGGTACTGGGTAGGATTTCCATCGTATCGAGTTGTAACTGTTGAGCAGTGTCTAAATTTGCCCCAGTTTGTGCGATAAATAACAACATGCCGATGCAAAGACCATAGGAAGCAAGTCTTTCACGCTCTATGTGTCGCTTATTCTCATTACGTTGCTGCAATTTATACAGAGCTTCATTACGATTTTCACGTAAGCGCTTTCTATATTTACTATCCTCAGCAAGATCAAAATCAGCTAGCATTTTGGAAAAAGCTGGAATAACTGGATATTTGGCTAAATAACTCTGCATATCAAACTGGATATGCTGTTTTTCAGTTTGATGATGAAAGCCCGAGTAAAAATAGAAGTCTTCTTCATTCACAGATTGAAAATGTGCAGGAAAATCTGCTTCTTGTATCACAATACGATGGATTTCAAGAAAGACATTCAACAAAGTTGCATAAGTTTTTTGATGATCTTCTTCCGCAATTGGTAAAACAGGAACATCATAACGCTGAGATTGGACTTGCATCGCTTGACTAACAACATCAATTTCATGACAGTCAAATATATATGCGATTAGTTTGGCTGCATTACGTTGATATTGCTTTGCTGTATGTGCAGCCAAACTTTCCTCTTCAGTGTCAGCAAGCAAAGTGCGATCAACTAAATATTTACTGTAACGACGATACGCATCAATCACACTATCTTGATTCGATAAATCAAAAACTTTCTTTTGCTGATCCACCCAATCTAGAAACATTTTACTAGTGTAGTAAAAGAGTCCTTTTGACAAATCTGCTCCACTCATTTGCAGCAAATAGTCGGTCAAACATTGTAAAAAATAACGCCTTTTTTCATCAAAAGATGCAGATAACTGTTGTTCCGACAAAACCTCGTCAGACACTCTTTTACGGTAAAACAGAGTTCCAATATCTAATGTCTTAAAACCAAAAGAAGCAGTTTTATCTTTGCAGACGAGAACAAGTCGCTCATATTCATTAATCTGTTTGTTGATATCGGAGATATGGACAAACAATGGGGTACGTATGAAGCTCATGACAAATCTCCTGCTGAATTGACAGAAGACATCACATACTTCATTAAATTTGATTCATACTCATGCTGAATTTTACTGCGCCATTCTAGTCGCGATTTATAGTTCAAATACTGTAAAGTCGTACTAATATTGGTATGACCCATTCTGGCTTGGACATATTCGACAGCTGTCATAGCCGAATGCCCTTCGGGCAGGTGCTGTAATTGGCTTTCCAGTAGATTCATCCCAAAACTGGCACGTAAATCATGGAATTTAAAACTTTTAAATTGCGGATCAATCAAGCGAATTTCGGGTAATAGCACGACTTTTAAATAACTACGGACTGCTTCACCTTCATAGAGTTTAAGCCTAGTCTCAAATGAGTCAGAGCCTTTGATCTTCTCTGTCAATTCCTGTTGTTCAGCTTTGCTGGTGTAGAAAGGTGTACCAAGCTTGGTGAGAAACACATAGTTTTCATCCGAGTCACCATAGTTTGACTTCTGCCTACGCTGACGCGCTTGCTCACTATTGATATAAACTTTCAGGTCTTGTACTAACCAATTTGGGATCAAAAGTGTCATCGGCTTTTGAAATTTAGTATCAACTCCTGTACCTGCCCCTACTGGCAGACGAATGAAACCTTGACTGTCTGGCTGACGATTGAGTAAACACTTAATGCTCAAAGTACAAATCGTCTGTAAGCGAGCACCTGTGAACAAAGCAAGATAGAACATCAACTGATATTCACGTGATGATTTTTGCAGTGCTTTCAATATGACTGCTTGCGATTCAACACTGAGTGGGCTTAATTCACCATTATCCTTAATCACTTCAGAATTTGGGGCTTTGGCTGGAACATGAATCGCAAGATCATGCGACTTAATTGCCATTTTTCTACGTGCGCCAAACTCATTATCTACAGCAATATATTTGTAAACATCTTGAAAAGGAAGTCCATAACGTTGATGGTCAACTAAGTCTTCCGTTACAAGAAATCGATAAAAGTTCACCACTGCATTAATTCGACCACGTGTAGAACTGGTTGAAATTAGACCTGCATTCGCTTGCTCAATCAAACGAGCACGATATTTAAAAATCGCATTCGACTGTTTTAGTTTGTGGAATTTCAAACAGTCCAGCTGCTCATCTTCTAAAAAACGTTGAAAATCAACCAACTGATTCGCAATAGATGCAAACGTTTTAAAATCGTACTGTATTGTTTGCTGTAGTTTTTTCAGCAAGTACAGATTAAAAATTTCTGATGGGCTGCCATCTCCCTGAATAATCATAGGGAATTCTAGGTAAGCATCACCATATTTTTCGAATTCTGCATCATTTAAACAACGGGTTGCCTTAACCAACGTCAATAACTGAAATTTTTTAATGGTCACGACTTTAGCTTTAGACTGGTAGCGTGACTGACCATTTTTAAGTTTATTGCTCATTTTGAGCCTCCTGTTTATTAAAAACAGGCAAAAAGCGAGCTTGAGGTAGGATTGACAAAAATGCCCCTATCCATCAAAATTGAAGTGTCTGGACGCCAATCAAGACATTCATAAAAGCTCATGCTCCCGCATGGGCTTTTATACTTTTTGCCGAATAAAAATAATTACTTTTTTGCCAATTTACTCTGTTCCTCCTTTCTTAAGCGTTCCAATTCCGTAATAAAAAAAGCATTCATTGACTGATGTCTTTGCTTTGCTGTTTGTTTAACCCAAGAAACTAAATCTATGGGTAAACGAAGATTCGTTTGTTTCATATGCACCACATTATTTGATAGCATATTGCTAACATAGCAATATGCTAATACTTATGTCAACTCTTTTTTTATAGCATAATGCTAGTATTGAAATTTCTACTATTAGTGGAATATATGGGTAAAAAAGATATTCAATTTAATCTTCGAATTCCTGAAGAGTTAAAAAATAAAGTGGATGCTGCTGCAAAATCTAATCAACGCTCCATCAATGCTGAAGCAACTTCTCGGCTTTATGATTCGTTTGTCATGAATGATAATATTCAAGTCGAAGCGGCAAAAATCGTTGAAAAATTTTTACGATCACGCTCACCTACAGAACGAAAAAAAGTGGTGGCTGAGCGTTTAAATTTCGTACTAAACGAATTAAAAAAAATACATCATTTTAGAGAGTTCACAATTGCTGAGTTAGCCTTTGAGATCGGTGAAGATACAGCTGATGAAGCTGAGGCATGGTTTAGGGCGGAGCTAGAACCGACTTTCGGTCAATTGGGAAAAGTAGCAGAACATACTTCTGCTAATCCAAATTGGTTATTTTTCGGCAAACAAACCCCGTATAATATTCAACATATACGTTTAAATGAATATTTAGATCAAGATATAAAGCTGCTCTTAGGTTCAGACCCAAGTAATGAATATTTATCTGCATCAAAAGTGAAAGAAATAAAATTTATTCGCGAATTATCAGAAACAGGGCAGTTAATTATTCTTAAAATTTATGAAAATTACGCAGTTGAGACTTTTTACCCCCCGTATCATATCAGTGACGTAAATGGTGTTGGTGGATATAACTCATTGTTATATTTTTGTTTATTGACCAAAGTACTGTTGCGATATTATAAATCTAAGGTGAATGTATATAGTCATCTGCTTTCAGAAGAGCAGTTTAAACTTATTTTGACTGGAACAGTTCATCCCTTAACAATTGCAGAAAAACTACATCATATTCCTTGGGTAGATGATTTAGCAGATAAGCTGCCTGATCGCACTTTAGATTATTGGGATGGTTTTGATGAATTAAGGGCAAGAGTATTGCGTGATTTCAAAGAAAAAGAATACATTCAGACAATTTGGAATGATCCTGAGTTGTATCTAAAACATCCTATTGAGCTTTAAAAAAAGGGATGACATTTTACTAAGTGTCATCCCTTTCTTCATCCCCATTAGTATATTCAAATAGATCTTGCATATTACAATCAAAATATTTACACAAGGTGTCAGCAACCGAAAGTTCAATTCGTATTGCCCGGTCATAGTAAAGACTCGTTAGCGTATTGCGATTAATACTGGTCGCCTGAGCTACCTCACTTAACTTTAAAATTTTTCGTTCACCCATTAAAGCTGACAATCTACATCTAATCATAGCAACCTTCAAATCAAAATAATAACCTGCAGCAAGTTAATTTAACTTGATAAATAATTTTTAGAATGATAATTTAACCTATAGCAGGTTATTTTGTTTCATAGTGAAACAAGTTAACCTTTCTAAATATCATTATATAATTTCTATGCGAGTTCAGCTATGAATAACTATTTTTCTCCAAAATTCTTTGTTTCAGAAGAAGTCCGCTCAACTGCTGTTGCTCTAATCAAAGAGTTTAATATTGACCGTACATTTGATTTAGCTTTATTCCTGAATGTTAATCCTAACTTAAATGACCAAGATGCAACTTTGGCCTGGGTTAATTATTTTGAAAAAAATCAACATGATCTTAGTGACTTCAATCATGTTAGACGTCACTTTATGAAAAACTTTCCTAAAATTATGTTTGCAAACTTTAGTGAATAAAATAAACAAAGGGAGATATCAAATATCTCCCTTAATTTTTAACTGACCCTCTTATTGTAATCTCGATTAAAAGTGAAACTTAATTTAATTGGTTGTAAAAATATGGATTCATCGATAAAAGCAAGTCATATTGAGCCATCGGTCATTGCTTTTGACGTGTTTGGTACACTTGTAAAAATAGGGGAAAGACGTTCCCCATATAGAAAATTAATGAAATGGCTAAAAGAAAATGGGCGACAACCAAAACCTGATGATGCCAAATTTATTATGTCCCACAATTTAAATTTGGCAGAGCTTGCAAAGCGATTAGCAGTAAATATTCCAGACCAATTTCTGCAAGAACTTGAGCATGATTTAGATGAAGAGTTACGCTCTATTACACTGTATGAAGATACCTTATCAACTTTGGAAGAATTAAAGAAATTGGGGATTAAATTGGCATTATGCTCAAATTTAGCTATGCCATATGGAAAAATTGTTTCTTCATTATTACCGCCCCTTGATGCTTATGCTTGGAGTTATGAAGTTGCTGCAATTAAACCTGAGCCGAAAATCTATCAATCACTCATTGACCAACTAGATTGCCAAGCTTCAGAAGTTTTATTTATTGGGGATACAGCACTTGCAGATTTTACAGGGCCAACAACATTTGGCATGTCTGCCAGATTGATCAATCGTAACAATGGTCAAACATTGGCAGAAGTTTTAAACGACATACTTTAACAACTCGTGGACGTCCCCCTAATAGTGAATACTCACAGCTCCTCATCTTTCCATTTTTTAAATTCTGCAATTCGTTCATCAAGCTCCAGAACCCATGCTGGTTTTATATGTGGCACATCTGGACGCTCAACACCTTGATGGTCAAAAAACTTATACACCATTGCCGCCAACTTGATAAACGCCTGTTCAAACGTATCTGCCCAAACATCTAAACGATAATCATGATAATGCTCTTGGTATAATTTACCACCATCTTCTACTTTATTGAGATGTGAACCAGTCTCTAAATAAATCACTAATTTCCCATCATCTTCATCATTATATGCACCGTGATAAACATTTTGGCAATGCCCCCATGTATTCCAGTGCCATGATGGTACATCGCCAGTAACCGTCCAAAAAGCTGGGTGTGTATCAATAAAATGATAGGCAGTTAAAAAGTCCGTTGGATTTGCGAGATATGCTTGCTCATTTTCAAAGGCAGTCTGTAAAGCAGATTGTAAATGCTCAAATTTATTTTGATCGGTATAGGAAAACAAACTACTAGAAAGATGCTCAGAGGTTTTAAAAAATAGGCAACCATTTTCTTTATCCTCACCAAAATATTGATAAACCTCTGGTAGAATCTGTAAACCTGTCGGTTTGACATGATGGATCTGGTGTTGTACGTCTTTTAAGCTTTCGTGAATTGCTTCCATACGATCGGGGTAAGTGACGACAAGTTTCGTATCTCGCAGTGATAAAATTGCTGGTTCAGTCATTTGGGGTAACTGTTCTAATAACCAGTCTGGTAATTGTTTTAATTCAGTCGGTTGCATTTTTAGTTATCCTATTTTTTAACAATTTCAACTTGTTACATACGTTACACAACATAATTTGTGCAAGTTGAGTATAAGTTAGTCAATAGGAGTATATTGTCACACAATGGCTTCGACAAGCGTCCGACTAAGCTCACGCCGAAGTCTCAGCCAACAGTTTCCTGAGCTTATTGAAGGAAAAATATTCCCCGTTTATTTTATACGACTCACTTACCTTTCCATTGAGCCATTATAGATTTTTCATCTTGGTTTAGATGTTCAAAAAGCTTGTGTTTCCTTTCTTTAGTTTTTCTATATAAGCCTCACATTGAGCAGCTAAACCAAGATGATATTTTAAAGCGCTTTCCACTCTTGCTGTCACATACTCAATACTTTGAATTTCACGCTGCTGAGCAAAGACTTGAATCGCAGGATGTAACTGTTTTGAGCAACTTGCATCATTGCTAAAGTATTTTAACGTCTTGGTTTTGGCAAAATAAATTGTAGCAAACAATCGCCCATCTTTAAAAACAATCGTTGATGAAGCATCTAAACTGCTTCCAGACCGACCTTCATAATACAGAGCCTCATCTGTTTTTAGTAAATAGGGCGCTGAGTAATTATCGAAATTAGATTGAAATTTTAGATAATCATGCTTTAACAATGTTTGAAGTTCTGTTTGGATTTTTGGATTCAAAGCAATTTGAGGAATTGATGAAATATCTGAATATTGAATTAAATCTAGTTTTTGAGCATGAGTAAAAACAGAGAGTGAAAAAAGTAGAAAAAGATAATATGTATTCTTCATATCAAATTTATTATTTTTATGTCCATATTGACTTACTTATGGATTGTTCATTTTATATGGACACTTATGGAGTATCAATAAGGGTAAAACCCTTTTGTATAGATTTCATAACATTCTCCACAAATGTTTTTTGTTTATTTATAAGCTTTGTAAAGCTAATTTAGCTTAATTTATAGTTAGCACTAAGTATGCCAAAATTGATTATAATAAAATTAACAGAAAAAACAGCACTTTAAAAAAATAAAATTGTTACAACGTAGTTTTAATGTTTATTTTGGTAAAAAAATGACATTTTTTGTCACTTAGCTACCATTTCCTAGCCTAATATGATTGGCTTATTACTCAATTCATTATGTTGATCTGCGGTTGAGTGTGCGTAAAACGCATTTAATACTTCGCCTATGCTTAATACACCTGTCATCACAGCTTCTCGATATTGGTGTCTGGACATTTGGTTAATCATTTTTTGACAAATCTTATCCCAAACTACCTGTTCAGTTGCTTTTCTTATTCCCCGATCAATCACAATTTCTACTTTTCGTTCACATAAATTTAAATATAAAAGTACCCCACTATTATATTCAGTATCCCATACGCCCAGTTCAGCAAAGAGTTGTTGTGCACGTATACGTGTATTTTGGTTATACGCCTGATTAGCTGGAATACAACCTTCAATCACGACCTGAATTTCACCCACATGTCCGTGTTCTGCTTCAGTTACAGCTTGAGCAATTGCATGTTGGTCCTGCTTGGAAAAATAACGTTTAGCCGCAGGCATGTATAGAAAATGCTTTAACCAGCGCTTAAAACTAGGTTGGCTTAATTCTTCTATTTTAGGTTGTGTGACAATTTCTGTCGTTTCTGTTTTTATTACCATGAGCCTGATGCTCCTCCCCCGCCAAAACCGCCACCGCCGCCACTAAATCCGCCACCACCGCCAAAGCCACCGCCTCGACCACCACGTCCTCCACCAGAAGCCAAGAACAGCTGAAAAATGGTTTGTGCAATAGCGGTAATCAGTAAAAAGAAAATCCCACCACCAATTAATAAACTGGTGACTAATCCTGCACCATTCACCAAGCCAGCGACTGTTCCAGCCACCGCCGCCGTCGATGCACTTAGGCCTTTGCCAAAAATAAAGGAACCAATAATCCCTGCAATCAAAATAAATAAGGCTGTACTAAAGGTTTTTTCTTTGGCTTGTTGTTCATGCAAAGCTTGTTGTTGGCGTTCTTTAAGTTCTTCAGCTGCTTTCTGTGCAACTTCAGGATCCATATTTAAAATGCGTTCTATTTCTATCAGACCTGCATCAATACCCTGTGCATATTGAGCCTGTTTAAAATAAGGCGTGATCTGATTTCGGATAATCCGACTTGCCACAATATCCGGTATCACACCTTCCAAACCATAACCTGTCAGAATTTGGATACGACGATCATTCACAGCAATCGCCATCAACAAACCATTATCCTGTTTTGCTGAACCCAATTGCCATTTTTCCGCAACTCGCATGGCAAAGTCGAAAATATCTTCTTGCCCTGTGCTTGGAACAATTACCACACCAATTTGTGCCTTGCCTTGTTCATGTAGCGCTAAAATCCGTTGGCTAATTTCCTGTTTCTGACTTTCTGTTAATAAGTTTGCCTGATCCACAACGGGCGCATTTAGCGTGGGCAGTCCACGAATGGATTCATCCTCTGCCATATCATTGGCAATTTGCGGTGATTGAACCGTGGTTTCAGTATTTTCTTTACTGGTTGTTTGATTCTGAGATGTCTGCTGCTGATCCTGAATAATTTTACCGACTACTACAGCATCAGTACTATCATCTGTAGCAGTTGCAACTTCACTCCAGCTAAGTGAACACATCAGCGCACTAAAGCTCAGTAAGAAAACTGCCACTAATCTCCTTATGGGTGAAATGTATTGTTTATAAGAATCAGACATCGGCAATCCTTATTCAGCAATTAATGATTTAGTCGAAAGATACTTTAGGTGCGTTTTGTGCACTTTGCTCTGCACTAAAGTTCGGCTTGGTATCCATGCCAATGACTTTAGCCGTCATGACTTGTGGGAACTGGCGCGAATAGGAGTTGAAGTCTTGAACGGTGGTAATATAACGATTACGCGCAACTGCAATCCGGTTTTCAGTGCCTTCGAGTTGGACTTGTAAATCACGGAATTGTTCATTGGCTTTTAAGTCAGGATAATTTTCAGACACCGCAATTAAACGTGATAATGCACTGGTCATCTGCGCCTGTGCTTCTTGATATCTCTGGAATAAGACAGGATCTTCCAGAACTTCTTTATCGACTTTTAGGCCTGCAACATTGGCACGTGCTTGAGTGACTTCTGTCAGCACTTGCTCTTCATGTTTGGCATAGCCTTTCACCACATTGACCAAGTTCGGTACAAGGTCTGCACGGCGCTGATATTGGTTTTGCACTTCAGACCAAGATGCTGTCACCGCCTCATCCTTGACTTGTAACGTGTTATAGCCACAACCTGATAACGTTAAAGTACTGACCAGAGCCATAGTGACTAAACTTTTTTTCATTACATTCATATATCTATATCCTCTATATTTCTTTGTATTTGTTTGAATATTTTGATTGTAAACATATTTAGGCCTAGTTTTGTTTATTTTCAGTATTTCAAATCTTTTATAAAAAAAGGGCGAATAGATCTATTCGCCCTTTATTATTTCATGCATCGATTCAAACTGGCTTTAATTCAGGTTGAAAACTTTCCATCTGATAATCTCCTGCCAAGCGCTGTTTCCAATAATTCACAATTTTAGTGTAATCAATTTCTGAAGGATGAAAATCGGCTTTAAAGTAAGACAAGTATTCTGGCAAAAGCTGGATAAACATCTTGCCGAGCAAGTAAAGACCAAAAACATTTCCACCTACTTTAGGCAAACTTTTAGCCTTGTCTTGTAGAAATAACCGCGTTGCAGAATAAAAAGTGAGGCTGGCAAAACCTGTGGTAACACTTCGCATGATCATACGTCGAATTTTATCATCGCCATATACGGCTTGATACACATCAAAAGCCACTGCACGATGTTCAATTTCTTCAATGGCATGCCAGACCCAAAGCTTTACAGCATCCTCATCTAAAGTGGCTAAAACTTCCGGATGCCGAAGAATATATCCGCCAAGCAAGGCAGTGAAATGCTCAAAGGCACAGGTAATGGCAAGCTGAATTTTAGGATGCAGGTTTTTGACATACTCATTTTTACGTGCAAGCCAAGCCTGAAAGCGATCTAAATGATAATCATCATTTCGCCAAGCCTCGTTGAATTCGGCATGCGCTTTAGAATGCATTGCTTCCTGTCCAATAAAAGCCGTGATCTGTGCCTGCAACTTTTCATCTTTAACTTTATCACGCACATTGCGAACGCTATGCACAAAGAATTGCTCACCAATGGGAAATGTCGAAGAAAGTGCTGTGAGCATATGTGACATTACCGGCGAATTGGCAAAATAATGCCGGCGAATTGCTTTTGGGTTAAATTGTAGTTTTCTGACTGTAATCCCAATCGCTTTGGGACGGTTTAGATATGATTTTTCTGTCGCCACGTGTGTCATGTTGTTAATCCTAAAAATTTGATCGGACAATGACATCAGTATGCGCAGCAATTTTTGAAGCAGATATGGCAAAAGCGCTTGTTGAATTAGCGAAAAGGTTCAAAAGTTCATTCTTCTAAAATACTCCCTGTCCTGCTACGCGATGTGTTTTTCAGATTCTCACAAGCTACTCTTGAGATTCATTCCTCTCTCTAATTCTGTCCCAAAAGGAGAGAGAAGCTCCATTATATTTACTACTTTTTCATTTCCTCAATATAAAAAACCCACCGAAGTGGGTTTTTAAAATTCATTTAAAGCTTAATCAGATGAGAGATCCTGCTTATATATCCAAGTAATCCAAGATACCTTCAGCTGCTTCACGACCTTCCCAGATTGCAGTCACAACTAAGTCAGAACCACGAACCATATCACCACCGGCAAAAATTTTCGGGTTAGAAGTCTGGAAACGGTATTGCTGTTTTTCGGCAGCAACCACACGACCTGAACCGTCCAGACCAATATTTGCACTCGCAAACCAATCCGCCGGACTTGCACGGAAACCGAAAGCTAAAAGCACTGCATCCGCAGCTAAAACTTCTTCTGAACCTGGAACTGGTTCTGGACTACGACGGCCACGGCTATCAGGCTCGCCTAACTGGGTAGTGACCACTTTAACGCCAGTCACTTTACCGTTTTCACCGACAATTTCAATTGGCTGACGGTTGAACATGAAGTCCACACCCTCTTCGCGTGCGTTTTTCACTTCGCGGCGAGAACCCGGCATATTTTCTTCATCGCGGCGGTAAGCACAGACTACTGATTCAGCGCCTTGACGAATTGACGTACGGTTACAGTCCATCGCAGTGTCGCCACCGCCCAGTACAATCACCTTTTTACCTTCAACACTGATGTATTCAGCGACGTCTTTTTCCCAGCCTTGGGTACGGTTTACGTTGGCGATCAAGAAATCAAGCGCATCATACACACCATCTAGGTCTTCGCCAGCGAAACCACCTTTCATATAGGTATATGTTCCCATACCCATGAACACGGCATCATAATCGGCAAGAAGTTGCTCAATGGTAATGTCTGTACCAATTTCGGTATTTAAACGGAATTCAACCCCCATCCCCGCGAAAATCTCACGGCGGCGTTTCATGACGTCTTTTTCCATCTTGAATTCTGGAATACCAAAAGTTAGCAAACCGCCAATTTCAGGACGCTTATCAAATACAACCGGTTTAACACCATTACGCACCAGAATATCTGCACAGCCTAAACCTGCAGGACCGGCACCAATAATCGCGACTTTTTTATTCGTCCATTTTACGTTGGACATATCTGGACGCCAGCCCAGAGCAAAAGCAGTGTCATTGATGTATTTTTCAGCATTACCAATGGTGACAGCCCCAAAGCCGTCATTCAAGGTACAAGCACCTTCACATAAACGGTCTTGCGGGCATACGCGGCCACACACTTCAGGCAATGTATTGGTTTGATGGCAAAGTTCAGCTGCCTGGAAAATACGACCTTCAGCAATCAGTTTTAACCAGTTTGGAATGTAGTTATGTACCGGACATTTCCATTCACAATATGGGTTACCACAGCCTAAACAACGGTGCGATTGATTACCCGCAATTTCCGCTGTAAAAGGTTTATAAATTTCCACAAACTCTGCTTTGCGGACAGTTAGATCTTTTTTCTCTGGATCTTGGCGTGCTACATCCAGGAATTGAAAGTCATTGTTTAGGCGCTCTGCCATGTCTCTCTCCGTGGGTAGGTGCAGTCGGTTTATTTATCCGCTACACCTGCCTATCAAATCGGTTCGTCGTGGAATTATTGTGGATCAGCTTTAGTCGTTTTCAAAAGCGTTTGCAAATTAGCAGCTTTTGGTTTTACAAGCCAGAATTTACGGCTGTAAAAATCAAACTCGTTGCGGATCTTGTACGCCCAAGCACTACCTGTCTCAGCAATATGTTCATCCAAGATGCGGCACAAGAACTCTTGATGTTCTTCCATCGCTTCTGTAGAAATACGATTTAACTCGATCAACTCATGGTTATAGTGGTCAACAAAGTCATTATCAAGGTCAAGTACATAGGCAAAACCACCTGTCATACCAGCACCGAAGTTATGACCAACTTTACCCAGTACAGTCACAATACCACCAGTCATATATTCACAGCAGTGATCGCCCGCACCTTCAATCACGGCAAATGCACCCGAGTTACGCACTGCGAAACGTTCGCCTGCAGTACCTGCAGCAAAGATTTTACCGCCAGTTGCACCATACAAGCATGTGTTACCGATGATTGCGGTATTTTGAGTCTGGAATGGCGAACCTTTTGGCGGGAAGATCGAGATGCGACCACCCGCCATACCTTTACCGACGTAATCGTTGGCATCCCCTTCAAGTTTGATATGCAAACCACCGGCATTCCAAACACCCAGTGACTGACCTGCAGTACCTTTCAAGTTCATGACTACAGGATGCGCTTCCATACTCAAGTTGCCATAACGTTTGGCAATCTCACCTGAAATACGCGCACCAATTGAACGGTCACAGTTCACAACATTGAAGCTAAACTCACCCGTCTTACCTGCTTCAATGGTCGGAAGCATCTCATCAACCATTCTCTCAGCAAGCAAGCCTTTATCAAATGGCGCATTACCCTGAACTTGGCAATATTGCGCTTTACCTTCAGCAGAAGGATGAGAAGTTAACAATGCACTTAAGTCCAAGTGAGCATGTTTATCTGTTTCACCTGGCAATACTTCAAGCAAATCTGTACGGCCAATCAAGTCTTTCAGGCTTGACACACCTAAAGCTGCCAACCATTCTCGGGTTTCTTCTGCAATAAAGTGGAAGAAATTAATCAGCATTTCTGGCTCGCCAATATAATGCTCTTGACGTAAATGATCTTGCTGAGTTGCTACACCGGTTGCACAGTTGTTTAAGTGGCAAATACGCAGGTATTTACAACCCAATGCGATCATTGGTGTAGAACCAAAGCCGAAGCTTTCTGCACCCAAAATAGCCGCTTTAACCACATCTAAACCTGTTTTTAAACCACCATCGGTTTGTACGCGTACTTTGCCACGCAGGTCGTTTACGCGAAGCGCTTGATGTGCCTCACTTAGACCCAATTCCCATGGCGAACCTGCATGGTGAATTGAAGACAATGGCGATGCCGCAGTACCACCGTCATAACCAGAAATGGTAATGAAGTCGGCATAGGCTTTTGCAACACCTGCCGCAATCGTACCTACACCCGGTTCAGAGACCAGTTTTACCGATACCATCGCTTGAGGATTGACTTGTTTCAAGTCAAAGATCAATTGTGACAAATCTTCAATTGAGTAGATGTCATGGTGCGGTGGAGGTGAAATCAGGGTTACACCTGGAACGGAGTAACGTAAACGTGCAATTAAGCCATTCACTTTACCACCCGGTAACTGACCACCTTCACCTGGTTTTGCACCTTGCGCCACTTTAATCTGCAACACTTCAGCAGAAGTTAAATAAGCCGGTGTAACACCAAAACGACCTGATGCAATCTGTTTGATTTTCGAGTTACGGATGGTGCCATAACGCGCAGGATCTTCACCGCCCTCACCCGAGTTTGAACGACCACCAATGGTGTTCATGGCAATCGCAATCGCTTCATGCGCTTCAGGAGACAACGCACCGAGTGACATCCCTGCAGAGTCAAAACGCGGTAGAATTTCTTCAACTGATTCCACTTGATCCAGTGCAATTGAATTGTCTGTTTTTAGTTTGAATAAATCACGAATCGTGGTAATCGGACGGTTATTCACCAACTGTGCATATTCTTTAAAGTCAGCATAATCGCCTGAGCGTACTGCTTTATGAAGCGAATTGATCACATCCGGATTAAATGCGTGATATTCCTTGTCAAACACGAATTTCAGCAAACCACCCTGATCGATCGGCTTACGTGCTTTCCAGGCATTTTCAGCCAATTTTTTAAGATCATTTTCAAGGTCTGCAAATGTTGCACCTTGAATACGGCTTGGCACGCCGGTGAAGCATTTATCAACCACTTCATTCGACAAACCAACAGCTTCAAATAACTGACCACCACGATAAGACGCAACAGTTGAGATACCCATTTTAGAAAGCACTTTAAGCAGGCCTTTCTCAATGCCTTTACGGAAATTCGCTTGGGCATGAATTGGGTCACCCAACAACTCGCCTTTGGCAATCAAGTCATTGATCACGTCATAAGCCAGGTATGGATAAATCGCGGTAGCACCAAAACCTAAGATCACGGCAAATTGATGTGCATCGCGTGCAAGACCCGTCTCAACAATGATATTGGCATCGGTACGTAAACCGGCTTGAATCAAGTGATGATGCACCGCACCTGTCGCCATTAGGGCATTGGCAGGTAAATAACCTTCACGAATTTTCTTGTCTGACAACACCAGTAAAGTTTTGCCATCACGAATCGCTTGAGCCGCTTCCTCACAGATACGTGCAATCGCAGCCTGCAAACCTTCACTTGCAACATAGTTCAAGTCGATGTCTGCAATTTCATAGCCTTTACGACCCAAAGTACGCATTTGGTGCATTTTTGAGTTTGAAAGTACCGGACTTGAAATGATCAGGCGATCTGCATGTTCAGGACTTTGTTCAAATACATTTTGCTCACGGCCCAAACACGTCTCTAAAGACATCACGATCGATTCACGTAATGGATCGATTGGCGGATTGGTCACCTGTGCAAACTGCTGACGGAAGTAATCGGACACATGACGAACCTGACGTGACAATACCGCCATTGGCGTATCATCACCCATTGAACCCACTGCTTCCTGGCCGCTTTCTGCGATTGGACGAAGCAATTGATCACGTTCTTCAAAGGTTACCATGAACATTTTTTGTGAGGCTTTTAGGGCATCGCCTTTTAAGCCTTGATCACATAAATATTCTTCAAGTTCTGGGCTACCTTGTACGCGAATTGAGTTTTCACGCAACCATTCACGGTAAGGACGCATTTTTTTCAAATGGTTGCTGACGTCTTGAGTATCAAGCAATTTGCCAGTAAGCGTATCAATCACCAGAATTTGCCCTGGACCAACACGACCTTTAGAAATCACGTCTTCAGGTTGATAGCCCCAAACACCAATTTCTGATGCAAGGGTGATGTAACCATTTTTAGTGATCACCCAACGTGCAGGACGCAAACCATTACGATCCAGCATACAGATGGCATGACGACCATCTTGAATCACCAGGCCTGCAGGACCATCCCATGCTTCCATATGTTTAGAGTTAAACTCGTAGAATGCACGAAGATCGGCATCTAAAGTTTCAACATTTTGCCAAGCAGGTGGAACAAGCATGCGTAGCGCACGGAACAGGTCCATACCACCGCCGACCAGGATTTCCAGCATATTGTCCAGGCTTGAAGAATCCGAACCGGTACGGTTCACAATTGGATTGAGCTCGGTTAAACCTGGAAGTAACGGGTTTTCAAATTTTGGCACACGTGCCATTGCCCAGTTACGGTTTGCAGTAATCGTGTTGATTTCACCATTGTGTGCAAGATAACGGAATGGCTGTGCCAAAGGCCAACGCGGCAATGTATTGGTCGAGAAACGCTGATGGAAGACCACAATGTGTGATTCCAGACGCGGATCTGCTAAATCGGTATAAAAGTCTGCGATTGCTTCAGGCATCATCAAACCTTTATAGGTGATGACTGTTGAACACAATGTTGTGACATAGAATGAAGAATCATTGCTCAGCAGTTGTTCCGCACGACGACGCGCAAGGAATAGCTTGCGGTTAAATTCAACTTCAGTCACACCCATTGGGCAATTGACAATAATCTGTTCAAATGCCGGCATCGATTGAAGTGCAATTTCACCTAAAGCCTCGACATTGGTTGGGATTACACGCCAAGCAAGTACTTTTAAGCCTTCAGATTCGATTTCTTTGGTTAAAACTTGTTTTGAATGCGCTGCAATTGCAGGATCGAGATTTAAAAACACAGTACCGACTGCAAACACTTCACTTAAAGTGATGTCACTGAGTTTTTTTGCTTCTTCACGGAAAAATGCTTTCGGCATAGCCAGCAATAAACCACAACCATCACCTGTCTTGCCATCTGCGGCAATACCACCACGGTGGGTCATACAACTTAAACTATGAATCGCGGTCTTGACCAGATCATGGCTTGCATCACCCTGCATATGGGCAATTAAACCGAAACCACAGTTATCTTTAAACTCATCCGGTTGGTATAAACCTTGAGCGGGAGCTACAGTATTAGGCGATGGCATGTGCATAGCGTACCCTTCTTTCAACATGGCCCATAAAGCGGGCATCTAACAATCAAATATCTTCTTTGCGATTTAGTCCAATTTACTCACACGCAGATCAAGACTGGGCAGAATCATTTTCTTCACATACTTAAGATAATCGCATTTCATCTTCTATGCATGGATCAATTACAAAAATGTTTTTACTGATGTTACGCACTCTTTTAAAGCAGGTAAATTCAGCAACTTCGTACAATCTTTGAATCTTTTCGCGCCAAAATAGGGACAATAACTCAATTCATGCACCAATAAAGCAAAAATGATGCCAATTAAGAAAAGATAAAGCTAAATGTTTTAAATATAGAAACATTAAAGCTTCATCCGGTTTAGCTTATTTTTTTGGCAGCATTTTTCGCACTATTTTTGTGCATTGAATTATTTTTATAGCTTAATTTGCTCTATTTTAGAACTCTATTTTTAATTAAATGGATCGCTAATTTCAGTTTCTGCTGCTTTATTGCCATTTCTTTTCGGCGCAGGTTCAACTGAGGAATGTGACTGCTGAACATCAACCACATTTCCTTCTTCATCACGACGCGTAACTGTGGTGGTCGTCGTTGCGGCTTTAGGATCAACTGCGGGTACAGTCGGTTTGGGTTTAGGTACAGCCACAAGGCTCTCATCAATGCGAGGCAATGGTGCAGACTTCAAATTGACTGCATATAGTTTGCTATTCGAGCCCATTTCATCTGCGCCCATATCATTGACCAAGGCAGCATAATCTTCAATATTCTGAACTTGAGGTTGAATAGACTTGGGAAACTGGAATGGCAATTGTTGAAGGGTCTGTTTTGCCTGATCGCTATTTCGATAGATCCCATAAAGCAGAACATATTGTTCAATTTGATTTTCGCCACTTAAGCGAATATAGAAAAAGTTCTTACGATCAGACTGTTTTTTTAGAAAACTTCGAATCACATCGTCTTTGCTTGCTCGAAACAGTTCAATCGTGGTGGCATTTTTATTGTCACTGATAAATTTACTGCCACGAAATTCGGGTTCATAGCTTCCCGTATTGACCACACGTGTGGTCATTTCCAAAGGACGTACTTCTTCTTGAAGTGCGCCCAGAAGGCTGGTTGCAGCAACTTTTTCCGGCTGGATTTGCAATTCAGATTCAGTTTCAGCAGATTTTTCCACTTCTACCAAAGCATCACTATCGGTAATTGCCCAAAAAATAAGTGCTGCAAACAGACACACCAATCCACACACCAGCCAGATATAATTTTGAATACGTTGCCATTGTGTACGGATGGTTGCCATGCCTTATGCCTTCTCTTGATTCGCTAAAATCGCTTGTTTCATCAATTCCACATCAAATTCCTTGCTAATCACAGCCTGTCCCAATGATTTCATCAGTACAAGACGTAACTGTCCATTTAGCACTTTTTTATCGTGTGCCATATATGCGAGGAATTCATCAAGTGGAATAGCTGGGCATTTTACGGGTAAATGGGCGCGTTGAATGATTTTTTTTGTACGCTGCAAATCTTCCGCTGAAATCCAGCCCATGCGGTGCGACAAATCCGCAGCCATCACCATACCCGTTGCGACCGCTTCACCGTGAAGCCAAACGCCATACCCTAAGTAAGACTCGATAGCATGACCAAAGGTATGCCCCAAGTTAAGCAAAGCACGTTCGCCTTGCTCTTTTTCATCATTCGCAACGATACGCGCCTTATGTGCACATGAACGGTAAACTGCTTCAGCCAATAGTGCTGAATCACGTCCAACCAGTCCATCCATATTTCCTTCAAGCCAAACCAAAAAATCCAGATCACCCAATAAGGCATATTTAATCACTTCTGCCAGACCCGCTGACAGTTCTCGATCAGGCAAAGTGCTTAATTGCGCCATATCGGCCAGCACCACTTGTGGCTGCTGGAAAGCACCAATCATGTTCTTACCTAATGGATGATTAATACCGGTTTTTCCTCCCACACTTGAATCCACTTGCGACAGAAGCGTGGTCGGAACCTGAATGAAATATACGCCGCGCTGAAAACAGGCAGATGCAAAACCAGCCATATCGCCAATCACGCCACCACCCAGTGCCAGAACGGTAGCATCACGGTTAAATCCGGCTTCCAATAAAGCATCAAAAATCAAATTTAAATGTTCAATATTTTTATATTTTTCACCATCAGGCAAAATACATGTTGCAACCGTTTTTCCTAAAGCTTCAATTGCAGTCACATAATGTTCTAAATATAACGGCGCAACCGTGGTATTGCTGACAATCATCACTTGCTTACCGCGAATATACGGTTCAAGTAATGATTGTGGATTTAAATCACTGCCAATAAAAATAGGATAGCGGCGATCGCCGAGTTCAACATGTAAAGTTTGCATGAAATTAAAACCGTTAATTAGACTAAATCTGCTTCTTGAGAAACAATCAGATGTAAGATTTTTTGGGCTAAATCACGAGCAGCCCCCTGATTGGTTTCAATAATATAATGCGCAACTTCCCGATATAAAGGATCGCGAAGCGCCAATAAATCACGTAACTTTTGTTCAGGGTTTTCAACTTGCAGTAAAGGACGGTTTTTATCCCGGTAGGTGCGCTGTAATTGAATTTCAACAGGAGTATAGAGATAAACAACGATTCCGCGTTGTTTTAAAAATTCGCGATTGGGCGCTTGGGTCACTGCGCCACCACCAGTTGCCAGAACCAGTTGCGTGCGAGCAGTGAGTTCATCGATCACCATAGTTTCACGGTTACGAAACCCCTTTTCACCTTCTTTTTCAAAAATCCAAGGAATTGTCGCTCCTGTTTTGCGTTCAATTTCATGATCACTATCAAGAAACTCTCGACCTAACAGTTCCGCTAAATGTCGACCAACCGTTGTTTTCCCAGCCCCCATTGGCCCTACCAAATAAATATTTGGCAGGGTTTCAAACTCATTGCTTGGCAAGGAGTCACCTATTTATTTTGCTAAATTCAAAATATATTAATGATTTCTTGAAACACTGTCATTAACAATTCGTGGTGTAACAAAAATCAATAGCTCACGTTTATTGTCAGACTTGATATCTTTACGGAATAAACGGCCTACATAAGGAATATCACCCAAGAATGGCACCTTGGTTTGACCATTACGGGTTTCTTGTTCAAAAATACCGCCCAGTACTACAGTTTCTCCATTATCAACCAGGACATTGGTATTAATTTGATTTTTATTAATCGTCAATTGGCCGGTTGGTGTCGGATTTCCTGGTGTATCGCTGGTGATGTTGAGTAGCATCTGAACTTTGCCATCAGGCGTAATACTTGGTGTTACATCCAAGCTTAGTGTCGCGTCAATAAATTCAGTGGTTGAAACTGCATTTGCACCGCCACCTTCTGAAGATTGATATGGAATTTGCGTACCTGATGAAACTTTAGCCGTCTGTTTGTCTGCAGTTAAGACTTTAGGTGTGGAAATTACTTCACCATAACCATCTGCTTGCAATGCAGAGAGTTCCAAATCTAACATAAAGTCAGACAAGCTAATTAAACCAAAGGCAATTTTACCTGCTGCATTAGCCACACCTAAATCCACATTTAAGTTCTGTGGACGTTCAATCGTATATTTACCGTCATCATCAGGTGTTTTTAAATCCCATAAAGTTTGATCACTACCGCCGACTAACAAATCATTATTTTGATTAATGCCTTGCGACAAGATCCCCCACTTCACACCCATCTCTTTACTAAACTCTGTTGAAGCACGAACAATACGCGCTTCAACCATCACTTGCTTGACTGGAATATCTAACAAATCAACCATTTTGCGGACTTTATCAATATTCTGGGCAGTATCATTAATAATCAGTGTATTGGTACGTGCATCAGCGGAGATTGTGCCACGTGAGCTTAATAAACTTTCACTCGAATTATTATTGTTACCACTATTCCCAGAATTAGCATTGTTTGAAGATTTTGTCTGCGTAATCAGTTTTTCAATATCAGCCACCTTTGCATAGCTAAGTTGCATATACTCGGTTTGTATTGGCGCCAATTTTACACTTTGCTCTATGGCCTTCGCCTGCTCTTCTTCTGCTTTGATTAATTCCGAAACTGGGGCAATCCAGATTACATTCCCATTACGGCGCTTATCTAAATTTTTGGTTTTTAGAATAATATCTAAGGCCTGATCCCAAGGTACATCTTTTAAGCGCAAGGTGATATTGCCTTGTACACTATCAGCGGTCACCATATTGATTTCAGTGAAGTCTGCCAATAACTGCAGCACACGACGTACTTCTATATCCTGAAAATCTAGAGAAATCTTTTTACCGGTATAGCTATTAGCGGCTTTCGGTTTAAGCGGATTTTTATCTTCAGGTCTTTTTAAACTGATGGTCAGTTTATTATCTGCCTGATAGGCCATATATTCATAGCTACCAGCAGTTTGAATGGTAATTACACCATTTCCACCATTATTATTTGCATCAATCGTAGAAACTGGCGTGGCAAAATCATTTACATTCAAACGACGCGCCAAATGTGCAGGAACTTTGCTCCCTAAGGTACGCACCACGACTTTACTGCCTTGCTGCTGCACATCAACCGGTGTGTTAGTTCCAAGCAAATCAATCACAACCTGCCCTTCACCTTGACCACCGCGCTGGAAGCCAATATTGGAGATTCCTTGGGTTGAGCTTTGGCTCTGAGCTGCGACCTGCTGAAGAGCAAATGTATTGCCTGCGGCAGAATTAATTTTTAAAATAAAAGTATTACCTTCCACGCGTGTGGTAAAGGCACCGGCATCGGCCAAATTCACGGTTAAACGTGAACGCTGAGCATCAGAACTCACATCAACAGAACTTGCTTCTTTGGTTGCAACTGCAATGCTATTTTGTTTTAAATTTTGCTGTGCTTTATCAAAATCCAGAATCAGACGTGATGGTTGCTCTAATTGATAAGCTTGCGGTTGTGGCGGCAAGCCGTTAAACATGACACGAATTTCTGTACCCTGACCTGCAACCTGCATAGGTACAATATTGGTAATACTGACTTGTGCATTGGCAACCTGCATTACTGCGATTGCCACAGCACCCATAGAAAATTGACGAAACAAATGGTTCATTGTATTGCCATCCCCAAATATAAAATCTTTCAAACTGTTATTCATTTTTATTCCTTTAAACTTAAGGCGCTGGTCCAATTAATATCAGACTTCTTGGACGCTCTACATATCCTTCCCGTCCATCTGGAATAATTTCCATAAGATCGATTTGTGTTGGCGTGATGCTCACCACACGACCATGGTTCACACCCATGTAGCTACCACGTTGTACGCGTTCTATTTCACCATCCGGTGTTTGAATTAATGCCAGGATCTGTCCAGACTGGTTACGCATACTCCCCTTCATATTCAAGGATTCGATGGCATAACTTTCCAAAGGTTGCAATTGACGTGACAAGTTAGGATAGACACGTTTTCCTGCCATAATTCTCAATTCAGCAGCGAGCGAGCTCGGCAAAAAAGGGCTTTTTAGCTGATGGGCTGCATAGTCAAATGTTGGCACAGGTGGAAAAACCGGTGCCGGTTCAATCGGTAATGGTGGCTGATTACGAATACTTGCCATTTGCTCATTGACTGCATCAATACGAGAATCACACCCCACCAATAACAAGCCCAAGATCAGGCTCAAAGTCATTTTTTCTATTTTCATTACTGTGCCCCTCCAGCTGTAGCAGTTGAATTCGCATCTGCTGCTTGAGTATCCGTAGCACCGATATAACGATAGGTTTTGGCTTTCACGTTATAGGTAATTTGAGGAATATCGGTTTTTTTCTCTTTATTTTCTGTTCCCGTAATATCAAAATCATGCAAAGTGACAATACGCGGAAGTGCTGCTATACCACTGACAAAAGAACCAAAGGCATGATAATCACCTGTTGCTTCAATTGAAATAGGCTGCTCAATAAAGAACTCTTGCTTAATTTCATTTTCTAAACGGATATTTTTAAATTTCAGACCTGAATTTACCCCACTGACGTTGATATCTTCAACCAGTCCTGGAATTTCAGTTTCTTTAGGTAATTGTTCAAGTTGCTGATTAAAATTCGCTTCCATTTCCTGCAACTGCGCTTGCAACTGTTGCAAATTACGCAGCTTTGAATCTTTTTCACGAAATTCATTCAGCAAGTTTTGTTCTTGAGCGCTAGCATTGGAAATGGCTTCTATTTGACCTTTAATCAGCACAAAATACCCCAGAATACCAATCATCATCACAATTAAAATCCAGCAAGTGATTTTAACCGATAACGGCCAGCTTCCGTAGTTATTCATATCCAAGGTATTGAACTGCTGAAGAAACTTATCTAAGGTCATCTTCTTTTTAGGAGCAGCAACACCTTCATTTGGGTTTAATTCATCAAATTCGTCGAGACTCATTGTGCTGCCCCCGCGGTTGAATTAGCTGGATTTTGTTTTAATTCTGGTGTTACCGGTTGTGCAATTTCATCCAAGTCAGCAGTAATCACAAATGCGCCATAACGCTCTTCAATACGTGGAACCACAGAACTAGGTGCCTTATCTTTTGGCTCTTCAACGGCTAAAAAAGAATTCATAAAGGCATTTCTATACCAAGCTGACGCTTCTAAACTACGCAAAAACTCTGCAACCGTGTTTGGACTTTCTGCCTTACCTTCAAGGGTGAATTTATCACCGGTACGGACAAATTTGGTAATGTACAAATTGCTTGGCGTAACACGTACCATTTCATCAATCAGGCGAACCGCAATCGGTCGTTGCCCTTGTAAACCTTGAATCAACTTCATGCGTTCAATAATGGCATTTCGTTGAGCTTCCAACCCTTCCAGGGATTTTAATTGCACATCCAAGTTTTGGTTGGTACTGGTAATCAATTGATTCGCTTGTTCTTGATCTTCAAGTTTATGGCCATAATAAAACCATGCCAATGTGACTGCTAAAGCCCCGATTAATGCCATTCCTATACAAATTGTAATAAATTCTTTTTTTCGTTTCTCTCTTAGCTCATCACGCCAAGGGAGCAGGTTAATTCTCGCCATTAATCAAAACTCCTCAATGCCAAACCACATGCCACCATGAGTGAGGAAGCATCGTTCTCTATCTTTTTAATATCAATTTGTGGAGAAAAGCCCATTTGTAAAAATGGGTTGGCAATAGTTACACGGTAACCAAGTTTTTGTTGTAGGAGCTTCGCGAGCCCCGGAATATTAGCATTCCCCCCTGCCAATAAAATATGATCGATCTCATTAAATTGTGAAGATGAGAAAAAGAACTGTAATGATCGTGCTGCCTGCTGAACCACCGCTTCCAAGTAGGGCTCCAGAACTTCAACATCATAATCATCAGGTAATGAACGACTTTTCTTGGCACGGCCGGCTTCTTCAAAAGACAAACCATAACGATTTTGAATTTCTTGAGTCAGTTGTTTCCCGCCAAACACCTGTTCACGCGTATAAATGACTTTATTGTTTTGCATTACAGATAAGGTGGTCATGGTATGACCAATATCTAAAATACCGACAGTATTTACCCCCATAGGCAAAGTATCGGAAAATACTTGATACGCATTTTCGATTGCAAAACTTTCAACATCAGCAGTTTTTGGGGTTAGACCAGCAAGTTCCAACACTTCAGAACGTGCTTCAACATTTTCAAGACGGGTCGCAACCAAAAGTACATTCACCCGATTCGGGTTTGCCAAACGCTCCGGCAACACCTCAAAATCAAGACTCGCTTCATCTAATGGGAAAGGAATATATTGCTCGGCATCCATACGAATCTGAACTTCTCGTTCATCATCCGTCATGTCCGCATCCATCTCAATTGTTTTGGTAATGACCATTGAAGTTGGAACTGCAAGTGCTGCAGCTGTAGATTGGGTATTGGCTAGATTGAGTGCGCGCTCTAATGCATCTCCCACCGCCTCTGGATTTAATATATTTTTTTCGACAACACTACCTTCAGGTAAAGGCACCAGCGCATAGCTTTCCACCCAATACCTGTTACCACTTTTAACAGAAAGTTCTAACAATTTAACAGAAGTAGAACTAATATCTACTCCAATTAACCCCTTATTCGGCTTACGATATAACCTGAGCACAATATAATTCCTATTATTTTTTTATCCCCAATAAAAGTAACCTACTAATCAGTCTTGGTCTATAATTTTATACAGATACAATAACGCATCTAACAATCTGTATTTGTAAAGGCTATACTGACCACCAATTAGTTTGCCATTAGCTCTTATTAAAACTTACTTGTTATGAAAAAGCTATCTCGTTCGGGCCATGTTCATCCATTTTTTTTGATCATAATTATAGCCTTGGTCGCAATTCCGATGGGATTCTATGGCATGTATCTCTATATTGCCCCATCTTTACCTAAAATGACCACTTTAAAAAAGGCGCCGTTACTCAAGCCCTTGCAAGTGTATAGTGCTGATAATGAACTTATTGCAGAGTATGGCGGCAAGTTATCTGTGCCTGTAGAGTACAAACAAATTCCCAAACCATTTGTTTCTGCCTTTCTCGCAGCTGAGGATTCCTCTTTCTTTGAACATAGCGGTATTAGCTTCAAAGGCCTAGGACGCGCCGTTAGTGAAACAATTACAGGATCGAACGTGCAAACGGGTGGTTCAACCATCACCATGCAAGTGGCAAAAAACTATTATTTAAGTCCTGAACGAACACTAAAACGAAAACTTACAGAAATTTTCCTTGCTCGCAAAATAGAACAGAACTTAAGCAAAGAAGAGATTTTAACACTCTATGTGAATAAAATTTTCTTGGGGAAAAATGCTTACGGTATTGCTGCCGCAGCGAAAATTTATTACAACAAAAGCCTGGATCAATTAAGTATTGCTCAAATGGCGATGATTTCCGGTCTCCCCAAAGCACCATCTAAATATAATCCTGTGGTCAATCCAACACGTGCGCTGGAACGTCGTAACTGGATTCTTGGACGTATGCTGCAATTGGGCTATATCAACCAGTCACAGTATCAAAAAGCCATTGCCGAACCGGTTAATCTGGATATGCCAGACCGCGGTATTAACAATAAATATCCCTATGTCGGGGAAATGGTTCGCTCGGAACTGGTTGAAAAATTTGGCGAACAAGCCACTGATTCTGGTTATAAAGTTTATACAACCGTTGACAGCAAACGCCAGGCCTATGCAGAACAGGCGGTACAAGAAGGTTTAGAGGCTTATGATCGTCGCCATGGCTGGCGCGGTGCTGAAGCAAATGATAAACCGCTTAGTGAATTCAGCGCTTACGCAAACACTTATCCTGCGAAAGTGATTAAAGTAAACAGCAATTCCTTTGATGCATTGATGCAAGATGGCTCTACCGTAACTGTGCCTTGGTCAGGTATGTCGTGGGCTTATCCTTATAGAAATGCCAACAGTGTCGGCCCTGCCCCACGTCAAGCTTCTCAAATTGTTAAACTTAAAGATATTATTCGATTACGTCCCAATGACAATAAAACCTCATGGGCACTGATACAAGTTCCTAAAGCGCAAGGGCAGCTGATCGCGATCAATCCAAATAATGGTGCAATTGAAGCCATTGTTGGTGGATACAATTTTTACCAATCTAAATTCAACCGTGCGCTACAAGGCTGGCGTCAACCGGGTTCAACCATTAAACCCTTTGTTTATGCGTTGGCACTTGAACGTGGCATGACGCCTTATAGCATGGTCAATGACAGCCCGATTACCATTGGTAAATGGTCGCCGAAGAACTCGGATGGGCGTTATCTAGGCATGATTCCTTTACGTCGTGCTTTGTACTTATCTCGAAATACTGTTTCTGTTCGATTATTACAAACTGTCGGGATTGAGCGTACTCGCCAATTATTCATGGATTTTGGCCTGCACGAAAATCAAATTCCACGGAATTACACCATTGCGCTCGGTACACCGCAAGTTCTCCCGATTCAAATGGCAACCGGTTATGCAACCTTTGCCAATGGGGGCTACCGTATTCAGCCGCATTTTATTGATCGCATTGAAGATGCTTATGGCAAAGTGATTTATCAAAGCAATCCAGAATACGCTTGTATTTCATGTATCAATCAAAATGATCCAGAACAGGAATCAGCTGAACCCGCAACTCCAGATGATGAAGTAATTGAAGTTACCAATCAAACTTTGCAAGCAGAAAAAGAACTGGCGAAACTGCAATTGGATGAATCGAAAAGTCAATATCGTCAGGCACAGCGTATTCTAAAATCCAGCTCTGCTTATGACATGGCCAATATTCTGCGTGATGTGATTCAGCAAGGTACAGGGCGTGCGGCCCTTAAAATTGGTCGTGGCGATATTGGCGGTAAAACAGGGACCACCAATGATGCTAAAGATGCCTGGTTTGCCGGATTCAATGGCAAACTAGTGACTGTGGCATGGGTCGGTTTTGACCAACCGACTACACTGGGCCGTCGTGAATATGGTGGTGTTGCAGCTTTACCGATCTGGACCAACTTTATGGGCAATGCCTTAAAAGGCACCCCAGCAGCATGGGTTCATCTTGATAAAAATGCCAAAGCACCGACCAACCACACCCAGACTATCACTGTTGGTGAACCAGTCAGAGAAGATCGCTCTTCTCCCCCATTGGCTCGCCCATTGTACCGCCCTGCGCCAGTTGCACCAGTACGGGCACCAGAACGCGACTTCGATGACCTGCCTGGAGAAGAAATACAGGCTCCAGATCCTGCAGACTCTTCAAACACGCAAAAGCAAAATAATAAGCCGGATGCGCTTGAACGCCTAATTGATGTATTTGAATAAAATCATAAAAAGCCCTCAAACGAGGGCTTTTTATTTGGCTTATTTCTTTTTAAATAAATAAATTTGAAACTGCCCTTTTAACTCGAATTGCTCATTCTGCTCTAGCGCCTGGCGGCGTTCAGGTTTTGCTTTATAAGCATATGGCGTCATCGCAATCAGGTTTTTCAAATCCGCCTGTTGCACAGTAAAAGGCCCATCAACAATACTTTCATCTACCAATTCAAAAGCATCTGCCAATTGATCAACGAACTTATGCGGCTCATGCGGGTTCACTTCTTCAAACAAGGCCTCACGCATCGCATATAAATGTTCTGTTGCAGGGGTCACGATCATTAAATAGGCATTCGGCTTCAGTACGCGCAATATTTCCTGTTTGGGAATAGGACTAAACAAACTGGTACATAAGTCAATTGAGCTATCTAAAACAGGAAGTGTGGCACCTGTTCCCACCACCCAGGTCACTTTTTTATTTAGCTTAGCCGCAACCTGTACTGCATTTTTTGCAATATCTACCCCCACGCATTGCAACACTTCTGCCTGCATGGCATTGGTGTAATAACCTTCACCACAGCCAATATCGAGCAGGTTCTCAATGCGTAAATCACAAATTTTTTCGACCACTGCCTGTTGTAGCGGTGCATAAAATCCGGCACTTAAAAATGCACGGCGCGCCTGTACCGATTCCACGGTATCGCCCGGGTTTTTACTGTGTTTATGCTGAACCACATGCAAGTTCACATAACCCTGTTTTGCCACGTCATAACTGTGGTTATTGATACAGCGCCATGTTTTCTCGGTCAGTTTCAGTGCTTCACGACATACAGGACACATCAGCAGATTCATATTTTCTCCAGTGCCTGAAAATCAGGCGTTAAAAAAGCCGGCAAATGTGGGAGCAAATGCCGGCTTTTTCGAATATTTGCTTAACGCAATTTTAAGGTCATTAAGCCTAAAACTACCAGCATAATCGTGATAATCCAGAAACGAATCACCACCTGGGTTTCACGCCAGCCTTTTTTCTCGTAATGGTGATGTAAAGGCGCCATCAGGAATACACGTTTATTTCGCATACGCAATGAACCAATTTGCAGGAACACAGAAATGGCTTCGACCACAAATACACCGCCCATAATCGCAAACACGATTTCCTGACGAACCATGACCGCAATGGTCCCCAGCATCGCACCCAAAGATAATGCACCGACATCACCCATAAACACCTGAGCCGGATGGGCGTTATACCAAAGGAAGGCCAAGCCCGCACCAATCATTGCAGCGCAGATCACCACCAATTCAGATGAATATTTTACATAAGGCATATGCAGGTAATTGGCAAAACGAACATCACCTGCAAGGTAGGCAAACACCCCCAAACCTGCTGCAACAAGCACAATTGGCATAATCGCCAAGCCATCCAGACCATCAGTCAGGTTGACCGCATTGGATGCACCATTAATCACCAGATAAGTAAAGATAATAAAACCGATACCCAGTGGAATAACTGAAAAAGGAATACTGATATTTTTAAAGAATGGAATCAGCAGATCCAGCATATTCGCGGTATGCACAGGATTCGCCTGCTGCGTCGCAATCACATACAGTGCAATACCTGCACCTAAAGAACCCACTGAAGTCCAGAAGAATTTTTTCTTCGCAGGCAAACCGGCATTGTCTTTATAGCGGACTTTAATCCAGTCATCTGCCCAGCCAACAGCTCCAAAGATCACCATGACCGCGAGCACAATCCAGACATAGGGATTGGATAAATCGGCCCAAAGCAAGGTTGAAACACCAATCGAAAGCAGGATCAATACCCCGCCCATGGTTGGCGTTCCCATTTTCTTGGCATGACCTTCAGGAGCAAATGAACTGACTGCTTGGCCATATTTGAGTGCTTGTAGCTTACGGATCATTACCGGACCCAAGACCAGTCCAATGGTCAATGCGGTTAAGACACTGAGCAAAGCACGTAATGTTAAATAACGAACCACCTGGAACGAGCTGTTGTAGCCCGCCAGTTGTTCAAATAGCCATAACAGCATTAAAGTTTCTCCATCAAATCAGCCATCAATGTTTCCATATGGGTATAACGAGAACCTTTGAACAGGAAACTCATGGATTGAGGTTGATGTGTTTCAATTAGACTCAGTAAGAAAGGCAAAGCTTGTTCCTGAGTCAGGAAAGCCTGCATTTTTTTACCATATTGGGTACTGCGCGCGCCTTCTTGAGTGGCAGGTGAAAACTCACCCACAGCCACAACAAAATTGACGCCTGTCGCAACCAGATCTCGGCCCAACATATAGTGTTGTTGTGCTGCACTTGCGCCTAATTCACCGATATCACCAATCACCATCACTTTCACCCCGTCTTGCTGAGCAAGTACTTCAGCTGCTGCACGCATCGAGGTTGGGTTGGCGTTGTAGGTATCATCAATAAATAAATGTTTTTTAGCGTGAATGAAATTCAAGCGACCTTTGGCACCTATCGCCTGTTCTAATCCCATCACGATGTCATCAAGAGCAACCCCAATTGCGAGGGCAAAAGCGGTCGCAGCAGTGGCGTTTTGCACATTATGCTCACCGGCAAACGGCAGGTTGACCTGGCGTACACCATTCGGGGTATTTAATGTGAACGTAGAGGATTGCGGGTGTAATTCAATTTCTGTGGCAAAAACATCACCCTTATCACCAAAGCTTAATACCTGTTCGGTCTGTACAGCTTGACGAATCGTATCGGCGAAATCATCTGCAGCAGGAACAATGGATGTACCGGTTTTGGCAATATGTGCATAAATTTCAGATTTAGCCCGACAGATACCATCGCGTCCGCCAAATTCACCCAAATGCGCCGTACCTATATTAATGATCCCGGCGACATGCGGTTGAACCAGATTCGAGGTGTAATCAATTTCACCCTGATGACTGGCACCAAGCTCCATCACTGCATACTGATGTTCAGTGCGAAGCTCGAGCAACATCATCGGCACACCCAAATCATTGTTCAAATTACCGCGAGTAATAAGTGTCGGTGCCAAGCGCGATAAAATACTGCCAAGCATTTCTTTGGTGGTGGTTTTACCGCTACTGCCGGTCAGCGCAATCACTTTCAATTGTGAATTTTGCGCACGGCGATAAGCGCCTAAATGACCAAGAGCCAAACGCGTATCTGCAACCACGAGTTGACAAATATCTGCATCCACTGGATGACTGACAATGGCAATTTCGCAACCATTTTCCGCAACTTGCGCAACAAAATCATGTGCATCAAAACGTTCACCTTGCAGCGCTAAAAAAGCATCGGCTTTTTCCGCATCACGTGAATCTGTCAAAATCCGTTTAATGTTGCCTTGAGGCACTTTCTCATTCAACCAGTAACCTTGAGTGGCGGCAGCAAGCTGTACAGCTGTCCACGGCTCTAAAGGCACTGTACTGGTAGTCGATGTATGCATTGTTGTTTCCTATTGAGCCGGATAAGCTGAATCTGGGGTGTGATGCTGTGTACCGATTGCCGATTGCACTTCGATCACATCATCAAACCAGTGACGCACACCGTCAATTTCTTGATAATTTTCATGTCCTTTACCGGCAATGACTACAATATCGCCTGCCTGAGCATTTTGTACGGCAAATTTAATCGCTTCACGTCGGTCATGAATTTCATGTACAGCATGTGCTGAAAAATCGATACCGGCTTTCATGTCCGCAAAGATTTGTTCAGGATCTTCGGTACGTGGATTATCTGAGGTAATCAGCACAATATCAGCACCACAGAGTGCCGCTTGAGTCATCAATGGACGCTTGCCACGATCACGATCCCCACCACAGCCAAATACCGCCCACAACTGATTGGACACATGACGTTTTAAGGTTTTGAGCACCTGAATCAAGGCATCAGGCGTATGGGCATAATCCACCACAAATAACCGGTCTGCATCACGAATCACCTGCATACGGCCCGGCGCACCTTTCAATTGTGCAACGGTCGAAATCAGTGCTGCGAGATCAAAGCCGGCTTGCTCTGCACTTACCAAACTTGCAACCAGATTTTCGATATTAAAATGACCGAGCAATGGGCTCTGAACTTCAAATTCACCCTGTTCAGTGATTAATTTAAAGTTTGCGCCATTTAAGCTATATTGAATATCGTCAACCTGATAATCCGCAGTTTGCGTGGTTGAGTAGGTCAGAATTTTCGGTTGTGCAGGATTGGCTTTTGCAGCATCAATCATGACATGGGCATGCTCATCATCAATATTGATAATCGCCACTTTTAAACTCGGAAATTTAAATAAGCGCGACTTGGCTTCAGCATAGGCTTCAAGCGTACCGTGATAATCCAGATGATCGCGGCTTAAATTACTGTAGGCCGCAATTTCAATATCGCAGCCATTCAAACGGCCTTGTTCCAGACCATGTGAACTGGCTTCAATCGCGGCGAATTCAGCACCTTGTTCTGCATAATCATGCAAGGCATTTTGCAAATGCAATGAATCTAATGTGGTATGCGAAGATGCTTCCAGATTGGGTAAAATCCCGTTCCCTGTGGTTCCCATTACTGCACATTTTTTGCCTTGCAACATCAATAATTCAGCAACAAGTCGTGAAATGGTGGTTTTACCGTTGGTCCCCGTGACTGCAAGAATTCGTGCGGCTTTTACAGGCCGAGTCGCTTGTAAATATTGCTTTTGCCACGCTCCCATCAGATGACGGACATTCGGCACAACAACACTATTATCCAAGCCTAAATCGGCTTCACTGACCACCGCCAAGGCACCATTTGCCAAAGCCGACTGTGCAAACTGCAAGGTTTTTTCCGGTTGAGAAAAACTATTCAGGGCAATAAAAATTTGCCCTGGCTCAACGTTACGACTATCTAAACCAAAGCCACTGAATGGCTTGGTCATCCATTCAGTGATTTTTGATTCGGTGTAGAGATCTTGAAATGTAATGGACATTCATCACCTATTACTGAATTTTGGGAATATCTAAAGGTCTATCTAAAGGCACATTCATTAAACGTAGCGATTCTTGCATGACCCGTGCGAATACAGGCGCAGATACCGTCCCCCCATAGTAAGAACCTTGAGGGTTTTCCACCACGACAATCATGGCTAAACGCGGATCGCTCACTGGGGCCACACCGGCAAATAAAGCACGATATTCGCTGGTTGAATAACCTCTACGGTCAGCACGCAGTTTATGTGCGGTACCTGTTTTACCGGCCACACGATAGCCCGGAATAGTGGCACGTGTAGCCGTCCCGCCTGGCAGTGTTGCTGTTTCCATCATCAACAGCACTTGATCGGCAATTTTCGCATCAATGATTTGCTCACCCTTCGGTGGCTGATCTAATTTATATAAACTTAAAGGAACCTTGACGCCTTTGTTGGCAAGCATGGCATAGGCATCCGCAATTTGCAGCACTGTCGCATTCAGACCATAACCATAAGCCATGGTGCCCACTTCAGAGACATTCCATTTGCTTGGTGGCAAGATCAAGCCTCCACTTTCACCCGGAAATTTCACTGCCGACCGCTGCCCCATTCCTACACGCTTATAAAAAGTCGGCAAGGTGGAATACGGTAAGGATAATGCAAGTTTCGCAACACCCACGTTAGATGATTTCTGAATAATGCCGCCTAAAGTCAGCGCGCCATAGTTATGCGTATCACGGATGGTATGGTTACCAATACGCATGCTGCCTGGTGAAGTATTCACTATAGAATTCGTAGTGTATTTGCCACTTTCCAAAGCCATCGCCACAGTCAACGGTTTCATGGTTGAACCCGGTTCAAAGGAATCGACTGCACCACGGTTACGCATGGCATCTTTATTGCCTAAACTTTTTTTATCATTCGGGTTGTAAGACGGCCAACTGGTCATGGCCAGAATTTCACCGGTTTTGATATCGACTGCAATAGCAGTTGCTGAACGGGCATTATTGGCCACCCCAGCAGCGGTCAATTCACGGTACATAATATATTGCAGACGTGAATCAATACTTAAGGTGATATTTTCTCCGGCTTCAACTTCTTTAATCACTTCCGGATCTTTGAAACGATTACCTTTTTTATCCCGTACCACCTGTTGTGCGCCATCATGACCGGATAAAGCAGTATTCATCTGCATTTCCAGACCTTCGATCCCGATCCCTTCACTATTGGTTAGGCCAATGATCTGTGCATTCGGCTGCGGCTGCGGATAGTAACGCTTATAGTTTTTCTCGGTATAAACCCCTTGGAACTCGCGTTTGGCAATCAGTTCAGCTTGCTGCGGTGGAATCTCTTTTTGCAGAACCAGATAGCGTGAACGAGGTTTCTCGTTCATTTTCTTTTTCAACTCGGCTCGATCAATGCCAACCGCATCGGCAAGTTCATCCAAGTTTAAGTTTTTATTCGGTAATTGACGTTTTAATTTACGGTTAGTCGGGTCTTTAGCCAGTTCAGCAGTAATCTCATCAAACTGTTTTTTAGCCTCAAAATAATCACGCGGATCAATCACCACTTTCATGACTGGTGTACTAATGGCCAAAGGTACACCATGACGATCATAAATCACGCCACGCATTGCCTTGACTTTTTCCGTTCTTAAAATATTGGCATTGGCCTTGTTTTGCAAAAAGTCTTTATTGATAACCTGTACATAAAATGCACGACCCACTAAAGCTATAAAGCAGAGTAAAACTACACTCCACATCAGATAAAAACGCCACATATCCACGCTTAGGGTGTTTTTATCCGTAATCGGCTGCTGTTTTTTACGCACTTGCTTGTTTCTCTTGTCCACCATATTACAGCTAGCCTTATTTTTTATCTTCTGAAGTCATTGGTAAAGAAATCACAACCGTCTGCGTTGCAGGTGGTGAATACATTCGCAACTGGGTCACAGCACGTGTGCCAATTTGCGCTGTTGCACCAAAGGTTTGCTGCTCGATGAGCAAACGCCCCCACTCTGCATTCAGATCATCTTTTTCCCGGTTAAAGGCACTTAATTCACGGTAATCATGACGGTATTCAAAGACTTGAAACACCACCATAATTGCGCTTAAAAAAACCAGTACCAGTAAAACGGCATAACTGATGAGTTTTTTCATCGCCAATTTTTCTGTTTTCTTTTCAACAACTTCAGTTTTCATTATTCGCCTTTCGAAGCTAAGCGTTCTGCAACTCTAAGCCATGCACTACGTGAACGAAAATTGGCTTTAATCTCTTCTTCACTGGCACGTACTCGGGAAATTTTCTTTAAACGACGGGTATCTTCCCGTTCTTGTGGCATACCCCAACTGGTATCTTCCGCTAAAGTCGATTCTTTTTGAATAAACTGTTTAATTAAACGATCTTCCAGCGAGTGGAAACTAATGACCGCTAAACGCCCCCCAGTTTTTAGCACATCCACCGCTTGCGGCAAGAATGCTTCAATATCTTCTAATTCTTTATTAATGGCAATACGGATGCCCTGAAAAGTTCGGGTTGCCGCATGTTTATTTTTTTCCCATTTCGGATGGGCAACTTTCACAATTTCAGCCAGTTGTGCAGTTGTTTCAATATAACCAGCAGCTTTAATGGCTTTGGCAATACGGCGGCTATAACGTTCTTCACCATATTGGAAAATAACATTGGCCAAGGCTTCTTCTTCAATATTCACCAGCCATTCAGCCGCAGTCGGACCTTTTGAATTGTCCATACGCATATCCAGCGGGCCATCTTTCATAAAGCTAAAGCCACGTTCAGCCTGATCCAGCTGCGGTGAAGACACGCCTAAATCTGCCATCACGCCATCAACCAGACCAATACCACGTGCTTCAAGCTCTTGTTTTAAATCAGCAAAGCTGGCATGAATAATTTTAAAACGTGAATCTTCCTGTTCCAGTATGGCCGCAGCTTCCAGCGCCTGTGGATCTTTATCAAAGCCATATACACGTGCATTTTCATCTAATTTAGAAAGCAATAAACGGGTATGTCCCCCTCGGCCAAAAGTGCCATCGACATAAATTCCTGTATTTCGATCTGCCAATAAGGCATCAACAGTTTCGTGAAGTAGTACAGAAATATGCGACATAAGGGTTCAATCAAGACTATGAAAAATTTAACTGCACATTATTACCTTGTTTTGACAAAGCTCCAAACGACTTTTTGTAGGGAAATATTACTTTTCATGGGGAAAACCGTTTCTGGATTTATTCCACTTAAGTTCATGTCATATTTCATGTGCTTTTAGAGCATTTTAAAAATTTAATACTGATGCGGATTGTTTATTAAAATAAAGTGCTCTACCAAGATGAAGCAAAGAAAATTTATATTTTTAATTCAAAATTTGATTTTTAAATACATCTTGTCAGAAATAAAAAAGCCCCCAATGTAGGAGGCTTTTTCAATTACAGATCAATCTGTTATTTACGTGTATTGTAAATCTGATCGAAAGTTGCACCATTCACAAAATGAGTTTTTTGTGCCTGAGCCCAGCCACCAAACACTTCATCAATAGTAAACGTTTTAAGTTTAGGGAATTGAGCAGAATATTTAGCCAGCACTTCTGGATTACGTGGACGGTAGAAATATTTTGCTGCCATTTCCTGACCCAATGGTGAATACAGGTAGTTAATATAGCCTTTGGCTAACCACTTGTTGCCATCTTTTTCGACATTTTTATCCACGATTGCCACTGAAGGTTCAGTTAAAATTGACATAGAAGGATAGACAATGTCGAACTTGTTTTTACCCATGGTTTTTTGAGTAACTAAAGCTTCATTTTCCCAAGTCAACAACACATCACCAATGCCACGTTCAGCAAAAGTGGTCATCGATGCACGCGCAGCAGAATCCATGACTTTTACGTTGTGGTACATTTTGCCGACAAAGTCTTTAGCCTTAACGTCAGTACCACCCGGTTGTTTAAGTGCATAACCCCAAGCGGATAAATAGACCCAACGTGGTAAACCGCCAGTTTTTGGATTTGGGGTAATAATTTGTACGCCCGGTTTGGTTAAGTCAGACCAGTCTTTAATATGCTTTGGATTACCTTTACGCACCATAAATACGATGGTCGAGGTATAAGGTGCAGAGTTATGCGGGAATTCTTTTTGCCAGCCGGATTGGATTTGACCTGATTTAACAATTTCTTCAATATCGTTGGCCAAAGCCAGGGTCACCACGTCAGCCTTTAAGCCATCCACGACTGAGCGCGCTTGTTTACCTGAACCACCATGCGACTGTTTGAAATTTACACTACGGCCAGTACGTTCTTTCCAGTAAGCACCAAATGATTTATTGAATTCATCGTAAAATTCACGGGTTGCATCATAAGATACGTTTAAAAATTCACGATCTGCCGCCTGAGCAGTGGTTGCAGTAAAAGCAATGCCGGTTGCCAGCAATGCCGCACTGAATAACGTTTTAAATTGAGTTTTCATCACAGTACAGACAAGTTATCTTCATTACTGCTAAATATATGAAATAAAATCATAAATCGCAATGAATTAAACCCTTTAGCATTCAACCAAATACTTCACCCGAATATTAAATTCATGTTTTTATTCAAAATAAATTCAACAGTTTACTTATTCCTTATATATACTGTTTTCTGAATTATATATACAAAAAACGGATAAACATTATTATCCGTTTCTTGTAAAAATCTTTAATCATCAATCCAGTTTATTTTTTCTCACTATAAATCTGATCGAAAATCGCACCATTCACAAAATGGGTTCTCTGTGCTTTTGCCCAACCGCCAAAAACATCACCGATAGTAAACAGTTTAATTTTTGGAAATTGTGCTGCATATTTTACTGAAATTTGCGGATTACGTGGACGGAAGAAATACTGTGCTGCCAAATCCTGTCCTTTGGGTGAATATAAATAGTTAAGATAACCTTTGGCTAAATTACGGTTACCGTCTTTATCCACGTTTTTATCGACAATCGCGACCGATGGTTCTGCCAAAATTGAAATAGATGGATAAACAATCTGGTATTTATCTTTACCCAAGCCCTGAGTCGCCAGTAAGGCTTCATTTTCCCAAGACAGCAATACATCGCCAATACCACGTTCAGCAAAAGTGGTTAAAGAACCACGTGCACCCGAATCAAGCACTTTCACGTTTTGATAAAGCTTTTTCACCAATTCTTTGGCTTTGGCATCGTTACCGCCCGGTTGTTTTAGCGCATAACCCCAAGCCGAAAGATAAATCCAGCGTGGCGCGCCACCGGTTTTAGGATTTGGCGTGATAATTTCTACACCCGGCTGAGTTAAATCATTCCAGTCCTTAATATTTTTAGGGTTGCCTTTACGCACCAGGAACACCACGGTTGAAGTATAAGGTGCTGAATTATTCGGGAACTGTTTTTGCCAGTTTTTATTGATCAATCCCACATTTACAATTTCTTCAATATCGTTGGCCAAAGCCAAGGTCACCACATCGGCTTGCAAACCATCAATCACTGAACGCGCTTGTTTACCTGAACCGCCATGTGACTGTTTAAAATTCACTTCTTGTCCAGTGCGCTGTTTCCAAAATTCACCAAAAGCCTGATTATACGCTTGGTAAAATTCACGCGTCGGATCATAAGAAACATTGAGAAAATCTTTTGCAGCGAAGCTATGTGAAGTGATTCCCCCTAACACTGCAAGAATGGTTGATGCTATTATTTTTTTCATCTGTTTTAAGCTCATACTTAATGATAAAAGCACTATATAAAGCTAAAATATTTTTAACAATCATATGTTTATATTGTTTTATTGATTAAAAATCAGTTTTAGAGATATCCACTAAAATGCTTTTCTATGCATTTTTACTACTAAAAGATGCATAAACTGCTACACATCTCCATCTTTTGCCTGGTTCTCCATGCTATCTCCATAGTTTTTTGATACAAAGTAGCTACATTGAATTAGTTTCTTATCATTTTGTAATAAAGTGTGACCTAGTTCTACTTTTGTATTTTTTTATGTGTTTAAATGGTATCTCTAGAATAGAAAAATAATATCTAGGGAATTCCAACACCAGTAAGGGGAATGTGGAAATGAAATTTACACCAGTTATTACAGCATTGAGTTTAAGTCTAACTTTAGGGTTGATGGCCCAAATCGGACACGCGGCTGCCATTAAAGCCACCGATACCAAACTCAGTCTTTCACCTGAAAAATCTTCACTGATTGAAAAAGCATTGCAACAGCAAAAGCAAGGCACAAACACTTTTCGTAACGACAATGATTTAAAAGTCCTGACTGAAATTAAAGTTGCCCCTACACAAAGCTTTTTTGCTTCACAAAATCAAAAATTTACCCGTTTTGTTCAAGTCTTCTTCCCGCAAAATAATTCTTAATTTAATACCGAACTTCTTGCCCCTTTAAGAAGTTTAGATGAAGCCTAATCATTGCAATGTTGAATTTAACATTAAGTGATTAGGCTTTTTCGTTATAATACTTTCCATTCACATTCTGAAAAATATTGATTATGACTGTTCGTACTCGTATTGCCCCTTCTCCTACAGGCTTCCCACATGTAGGCACTGCATATATTGCCTTGTTCAACTTATGTTTTGCCAAACAGCATGGTGGTGAATTTATTCTTCGTATTGAAGACACCGATCAACTTCGCTCAACCCCTGAATCTGAAAAAATGATTTTAGATTCATTACGTTGGTTAGGTTTGAATTGGTCAGAAGGTCCCGATGTCGGTGGTCCACATGCGCCATATCGCCAATCGGAACGAATGGACATCTATAAAAAATATGCTTTAGAACTGGTTGAAAAAGGTCATGCATTTTACTGCTTCGCAACGAGTGAAGAACTGGATCAAATGCGTGCTGAACAGCAAGCCCGTGGTGAAAGCCCGCGTTATGACGGCCGTGGTTTACTTTTATCTGAAGATGAAGTTCAACGTCGTTTAGCTGCAGGCGAAGCACATGTGATTCGCATGAAAGTGCCTGCTGAAGGCAGCTGCAAATTTGACGATATGCTACGTGGCGAAGTGGAAATCCCATGGGCACAAGTTGATATGCAAATTCTGCTTAAAACAGATGGCTTGCCAACTTACCATTTGGCCAATGTGGTCGATGACCATTTAATGGAAATTACTCACGTGATTCGTGGTGAAGAATGGATTCCATCTGCACCTAAACACCAGTTGTTATACCAGTACTTTGGTTGGGATATGCCTGTGCTTTGTCACATGCCATTATTACGTAATCCGGATAAATCAAAATTATCGAAACGTAAAAACCCAACCTCAATCAATTATTACAAAGACATTGGTGTACTTCCAGAAGCGTTGTTGAACTATCTGGGTCGTATGGGCTGGTCTATGCCGGATGAAAGTGAAAAATTCACTTTGGCAGAAATGATTGAACATTTCGACATTAAGCGCGTATCCCTTGGTGGTCCAATCTTCGACGTTGAAAAACTCAACTGGTTGAATGGCCAATGGATTAAAGCGCTTTCTCCTGCTGAATTGTTAAATACACTGTTGGCTTGGAAATCAGACCGTAAAACTCTGGAAGATATCGCTGCTGCGATTCAACCGCGTATCAACTTGTTGTCTGAAGCAGTCAACTGGGCCGGTTTCTACTTTAACCAATTCCCTGTGCTGTCAAAAGAACAGTTTGAAAGCAAAAAACTGTCTGAAGAACAAGTGCGTCAAAGCTTACAATTTGCGATTTGGCGCCTGGAAAGCCTATTTACTTGGAATAATGACACGGTTAGCCAAACTTTAATGGACTTGGCAAGCCAGATGGAAGTTAAGCTGCGTGATTTCATGCCAACTTTCTTTATTGCCATTGCCGGTTCGACCAGTTCGACTCCGGTTATGCAATCTATGGTGACAATTGGCCCTGACTTAACTTTCGCACGTTTACGCCATGCGCTTGAAATTGTCGGCGGTCCGAGCAAAAAAGAAGCAAAAGTTTGGGAAAAACTCAATGAAAGCTTAAAATTGCCGAAAAATGACGCAGTTGATGAAGCATAATTGATTTTATAGTTGACGTATGAGCGCAATGCCCCTAATATTGCGCTCACACAGACTGGGGGTTATAGCTCAGTTGGTAGAGCGCTACAATGGCATTGTAGAGGTCAGGAGTTCGATCCTCCTTGACTCCACCATCTCATGTTTTACCTGTGTTGCCTCGATAAGTCCCTATCGTCTAGAGGCCTAGGACATCGCCCTTTCACGGCGGTAACCGGGGTTCGAATCCCCGTAGGGACGCCAAATTCAAAAAAGCCACTGACCTATTCAGTGGCTTTTTTATTGTCTAAATTTTTTATTCACGGTATTTTATGAGCGGTATTTTTGCTTTCCGTGACATTCAGATTAGAATAACCCATAGATTAAAATTCTGGAGTTGTAATGCAATACCGTTGCCCAAAATGCCAAAGCCCTAAAATTATGCCTGTTGCACAATCCGGCGGACCTGCGGTACGACCAGTGGTACCTAAAAGCTTAGTCTTGTTAATTCCTGCTGTTTTCATCTTATTGCTGTTGGTTTTAATTAGTATTGCAATGTGGATTTTTGGTGATGGTGCAGGAACAACACTACAATCTGCAACTGTGGTTGTATTTGTGCTGTGTCTGATTGCAGGCTTTATGTTCTACCGCGATCTGCCCGATTTTAAAATTTCGATGCAAGGCTTTATGCAGTCGCAAAAGAAATGGAAATGTCGTGAGTGCAACCACGAGTGGGAAATTTAAAACAAAATTCATTTCACATCAGCATCAGGTTCAGTCTTGGTGCTGATGTGAATCTTCAGCATGATGATGCAGATGCTCTGCTTGGGCATGTGGCTGACAATGTGAATGCGCAAGACATTCATCTTCTTCAATCTGTAGCGTCATTTCAGTAATGCCATGGGTGTGGCTTAACATTTCCAAAGCTTGCTGATACAAGGCATTACGATCTGCCTGTGGTGCATATAGATGCACAGTCAGATGCACATTTTTTGAAGTAATGGCCCAAACCTTGAGTTGATGAATGCTTTCAACATCTTTCAACCCTAAAAGATCATTGCGCAATTTTTCAATATCAATCTCTTCCGGCACCCCTTCAAGTAAAATATTGATGCTTTGCTTCAGTAAAACCCATGTTCTAGGCAATACCCAAAAACCGATCAGCACCGCAATTAAAGTATCGATCCAAACCCAGTGAGTAAAATAAATAATCACGGCCCCAATAAACACCCCTACAGAACCCAGAGCATCACTCAAAACCTCCAAGTACGCGCCTTTTATATTCAGGCTTTCCTGACTACTGGAAAATAGGATTTTCATCGAAATCAGATTAATCACCAAACCAATCATCGCGACAATCATCATGCCGACACTTTGAATTTCAGGCGGGTTTGAAAAGCGCTGATAAGCCTCATACAGAATATACATCGCAACTACAAACAGCATAGATGCATTGAACAGGGCCGCCAAAATCTCAAAACGCTGATAGCCAAAAGTACGTTTATCATCGGCAGGAAGTTTGCCTATTTTTATGGCGACAAGCGCTATTGCAAGTGCAGCAACATCGGTAAACATGTGCGCTGCATCAGAGAGTAAAGCCAAACTTTGGGTAATAAAACCTGCTACCACTTCTACAATTAAAAATGTGGTGGTCAGCACCAAGGCAAAGGTTAATTTCCTGACATTGTTTTCGGTCACAACCGCATGACTATGGTCATGCCCATGATGTTCAGCCATTGCACCTCCTTTTTATTTTTATTCATGTCAGTAACTTATATAAGCACAGAGATGAATACTCTAATTTTTTAGTCTCCATCCCATATCAATCAATCTCTTTAGCAAGATCTAATATCTCTAAGAGGCAGTAAAAAGATCTGGATAAAATATGAGAACTATTCACTTTGATATTATATGAATAAACAACATTGCACCCTTGTCATTTTTTTGAATTAACAAAAAAAATTCATTTACTTACATACAGCTTGTACTTAGAATAAAAAATAACCGTTTCATTGAAATAATTAGATTATGATAATTCAATGCTTAAAGAGGAGTTGATTATGATCGTGAATAAGATAAAAAAAATAGTAAATAATTTACTTAGTCCTTCAGATCAACCTTCGCAAGGTACGCAAAATATAAAGATAAATGAAGCAAATCTTGCATTTGAACAAGGCCAAGTTTTCGAGCAGCTTGCGATCAAGCGCCATTACATGCTTGATCATGATCAATCCGTTCATAATAATCGAAATGCAATGTGGAACTTTTTAAATGCTGCATTAAAAGGCCATAGTGAAGCACAATATAAATTAGGTTTAGGTTATCTGCAGGGACAATTGGGCCTAGATAAAAACCATACTCATGCGCAAGAATGGCTGACAAAAGCGGCTAAGCAAGGCCATAGTGATGCGCAATATAAATTAGGTGTAGCTTATCTGCATGGGCAATCAGGCCTAGATAAAAACTATACCCTTGCGGAAGAATGGTTAAAAGAAGCGGCTAAGCAAGGCCATCATGAAGCACAAATGACCTTAGAAAAGGCATATAGCCAATTGGCATTTTCCTAAAAATTATCAATAAAAATCACCAACAAAAAAACCAGCCCGCAGGCTGGTTTTTTAGTCATACAAAAACAAGCGGTTAAACGCCGATTTTTTTGTATTTAGAACGCTTTTGTACAGCAGCATCACCCAAACGTGACTGGCGATATGCTTCATACTCAGCATAGTTACCCGCGTAGAATTCAGGCTGTTCATTTTCAAATGACAAGATGTGTGTCGCAATACGGTCCAGGAACCAACGGTCATGCGATACCACCATTACCGTACCCGGGAATACAAGAATTGCATCCTCAAGCGCACGTAAAGTTTCAATATCCAAGTCATTCGATGGTTCATCCAGCAAGATTACGTTTGCACCTTGCTGCAAGATTTTTGCAAGTTGCAGACGGTTACGCTCACCACCAGACAAGCTGCCAACACGTTTTTGCTGATCTTGACCTTTAAAGTTGAAACGGCCGATATAAGCACGTGATGCGATTTCGTAATCGCCCACTTTCAAGATATCCAAACCGCCAGAAATTTCTTCCCAAACGGTTTTATTGTCATCTAAAGTATCACGTAACTGACCCACGTAAGCCACTTTAACCGACTCACCCAGCGTTACCGTACCGGTATCTGGCTGTTGCTCGCCCGTCATCATACGGAACAATGTGGTTTTACCTGCACCATTCGGACCAACAATACCCACAATCGCAGTTGGTGGCACAGAGAAAGTTAAGTTCTCATAGAGCAAACGACCATCAAACGATTTACTGATTCCTTCAACATCTACAACCTTGTTGCCTAAACGTGGACCAGGTGGAATGTAGATTTCAGAGGTTTCGTTACGTTGCTGGAACTCTTTAGAGTTTAGCTCTTCAAAACGCTCCATACGTGCTTTGTTTTTCTTTTGCTGACCTTTAGCATTCGAACGAACCCATTCAAGTTCTTTCTTCAATGCTTTGGCAAAAGATTCTTCCTGCTTGTTTTCTTGCTCTAAACGGGCATTTTTCTGTTCCAGCCAAGAAGAATAGTTGCCTTGGTAAGGAATACCATGTCCACGGTCAAGCTCCAGAATCCACTCGGCCACGTTATCCAAGAAATAACGGTCATGCGTAATCGCAACGATTGTACCGGCGAAGTCTTTCAAGAAACGTTCCAACCAAGATACAGATTCTGCATCCAAATGGTTCGTCGGTTCATCAAGAAGCAACATGTCTGGTTTAGATAGCAATAAACGACAAAGTGCAACACGGCGACGTTCACCACCTGAAAGCAAGGCTACGTCTGCATCCCAAGCTGGAAGGTTTAATGCAGCTGCTGCCTGATCCATCTGGTTGCTTAGGTTATGTGCATCCCAAGTCTGGATAATCGCTTCCAGTTTCTCTTGTTCTTTTGCAAGTGCATCAAAGTCAGCATCTTCTGCTGCATATTCTGCAAATACTTCATCCAGACGCGCCAAGGCATCTAGCGGTTCACGCAAACCATCTTCAACGTTACCACGAACGTCTTTATTTGGATCTAATGGTGGTTCCTGCTCAAGATAACCGATTTTAATACCCGGTTGAGCACGTGCTTCACCTGAGAAATCTTTATCTACGCCCGCCATAATACGAAGCAAGGTAGATTTACCTGCACCGTTTAAACCAAGCACACCAATTTTTGCGCCTGGGAAAAATGATAAAGAGATGTCTTTCAGGATTTCGCGCTTAGGCGGAACCATCTTCGACACACGGTTCATCGTGTAAATATATTGGGCCACGTAGGACTCCTCTATAGAAAAAACAACATTCGCATAGCAATAATATTATGCGAACAAATAATTGCCGGCATTATACGATGAAAGTGCCGAAAAAATAAGGCATAGCTTGCATCTTCAATAGAATGTTACAACTCAGGGCATGTTTATTTTTTAAACATATTCATACACAGTTAATTTTGTTGAGCTTGCACTGAAATTAGCATCATATGAATATTTAAGATAACAATTTCACTTAAATAGCACTTTGACTTATATATAGAAATGCTAAACTCGATCAATATTTAACTCACGAAGATGATGTAAACATGACTTATAAAGACGAAACCCTGGCCATCCATGCCGGTTATAGCCCGGACCCAACAACAAAAGCTGTGGCTGTCCCGATTTATCAAACCACATCTTATGCCTTTGACAATACGCAACATGGGGCCGATTTGTTTGATTTAAAGGTTCAGGGGAATATCTACACCCGTATTATGAACCCGACTACAGCTGTTTTAGAGCAACGTTTGGCTGCGCTTGAAGGCGGTATTGGCGCATTGGCTTTAGCTTCAGGCATGTCAGCCATTACCTATTCCATTCAGACCATTGCCGAAGCCGGTGACAATATTGCATCGGTGTCCACTTTATATGGTGGAACTTACAACTTGTTCGCACACAGTTTGCCCAAACAAGGCATTGAAGTCCGTTTCTTCGATTATCAAGATCCAGAAGCGCTGCGCGGTCTGATTGATGACAAAACCAAACTGGTGTTTGTAGAATCGATTGGTAATCCCCTTGGCAATATCATTGACCTGGAAGCGATTTCGAAAATTGCCCATGAATATGGCGTACCCGTCATTGTCGATAATACGGTTGCCACCCCTGCTCTGCTGAAACCTTTTGAACATGGGGCAGACATTGTAGTGCACTCACTAACCAAATATATTGGCGGTCACGGCAACTCGATTGGCGGCGCTATTGTGGATAGCGGAAAATTTCCTTGGGGCAAATACCCTGAGCGTTTTAAAGTGTTGAATACACCTGATCCAAGCTATCACGGTGTGAATTATGTCGAAGCTATAGGTGAAGCGGCTTATATCGCGCGTGCGCGTGTGGTGCCATTACGCAATACCGGTGCTGCCATTAGTCCTCTCAGCGTATTCCTCATTCTGCAAGGTTTAGAAACCTTGAATTTACGCATGGAACGCCATACTGAAAATGCGCAAAAAGTAGCGGAGTATTTAAAGCAACATCCAAAAGTGAAATGGGTCAATTATGCTGGACTGAAAGATCATCCACAGCATGCTTTGGCACAAAAATATGTGAAAGGTAAACCGTCTGCGATTCTATCTTTTGGTGTACAAGAGGGTCTTGAAGGCGGCACTCGCTTTATTGATGCGCTGCAACTCTTCACCCGTCTGGTGAATATTGGCGACGCAAAAAGCCTTGCCTGCCACCCGGCTACCACCACCCACCGTCAGTTGAATGAAGAAGAACTAAAGTCGGCTGGCGTCAGTACGGATATGGTTCGCTTGTCGGTTGGGATTGAGCATATTGATGATTTAATTGCAGATTTAGAACAGGCGCTTGCTCAAGTTTAATATTTTTTCATCGACTTTAAATCTGGCCTTCTTCCTCATCGGGAAGAAGGTTTTTTATTTGTTAAATATTTTGTGCTTATTTCTCTTTGCTTTGTTTTGAATTCGTGGTAAAAATTAAGTTATAAGAAGAACAATAATAGAGCAATTACTCTAATTATATTTGTAAATTCAACAACTTATTTATAGATTTTTTTTCAACATTGGTTATCATAACCCAGATGAGAAGAGCTCAATTCCCCAATATTTTGAGCCAAATAATCAACTACAAAAAACATAATCTAGAATTTAGTTCTATTTAAATCAGGAAAAAACAGCGTGAATTCAAGACTAGAGAAACTCTTTCGAAACCGAGTCAACGGTAAAGTGGTTTTAATTACAGGTGCATCCAGTGGTATTGGCTTAACTGCTGCACATAAACTTGCCGATGCCGGTGCACATGTTTTATTGGTTGCACGGACCAAAGACACATTAGATCAAGTTAAACAAGAAATTGAAGCGAAAGGTGGACAGGCTTCAGTCTATCCATGTGATTTAAATAACATGGAATCCATTGATGAAGTCTCTAAACAAATTTTAGCGTCTGTCGATCATATTGATATTTTAATTAACAATGCAGGACGTTCTATTCGTCGTGCAGTACATGAATCATCAGACCGCTTCCATGATTTTGAACGCACCATGCAGCTAAATTATTTCGGTGCCATCCGTTTAGTGATGAATATCTTGCCACAGATGATGATTCGTCGTGATGGCCATATCATTAACATCAGCTCGATTGGTGTCTTGGCCAATGCGACCCGTTTTTCCGCTTATGTCGCATCTAAAGCCGCACTGGATGCATTCAGCCGCTGTCTGTCTGCTGAAGTTCACTCACATAAAATTGCGATTACTTCGGTTTACATGCCGTTGGTGCGCACACCTATGATTGCACCAACCAAAATTTATAAATATGTGCCAACCCTTTCTCCTGAACAGGCAGCAGATTTAATTGCTTATGCAATTGTGAAACGTCCGAAGAAAGTGGCAACTCACTTAGGCCGTCTGGCTTCTATCACTTACTCTATTGCGCCAGACATCAACAATAAATTGATGTCGATTGGTTATAACCTGTTCCCAAGCTCTTCAGCTTCGGTAGGTCAGCCACAGAAATTGAATTGGGTTCAAAAAGCGTATGCACGTTTGTTCCCGGGTGAACATTGGTAAGATTGTGCAATATTAAAGCCAGTCATTAGACTGGCTTTTTTATGTTATAAACACACATCATTTTTTGCTTTTAGATTTTTTATGCGGATTGCTGCTGTTATTTTTCAATGTGCCTGTTTGGCTTTTGCCCTGTTCCTTTGCTACCAAATAGCGACTTCTCTCTATCAACAAGATTATCAATTGATGGATATCGTCAGTGATGTCGGCAGTATTTTAATTTGTATCGATCTGGCTATATTTTTACATTTCAATAAATCGATGGCATCGATAAAACTGAAAGGGACTTCTCAACAGCCTGCTGTGCAAGTTTCAACATTAGAAAAAGTGAGCCGCAAGTTGGGACATTTAGGCATTATGCTGATTATTTGTAGTTGGATTGTGCCAAAGCTGGTATAAAAAAACCTCCCTTAAAGGGAGGTTTTTTAAATCTTAAAGAACTCTAAAAATTATTTAGAACCTTTAATCCCCGCTTGTAATAACAATGCACCCAAACCACCAATTTTTTGCTCTTGTGGTTTAGCAGATTGAGGTTTTTTCGCGTGTGGACGATCACCCTGAGGACGTGCATTTTGTGGACGCTTCGCTTGTGGCTTACGTTCACCACGTTGTTCAGTATGAGCATTTTGCTCACGGCGTGGCTGACGTAGTGCTTTCGCCGGTGCTTCTGAACCTTCAGGACGCATAGACAAGTTGACACGGTTACGTTCAGCATCTACTTGCAATACACGGACTTGAACGATTTGACCCGGTTTTACCACTTTATGCGGATCCGATACAAACTCATTGGCAAGTTCAGAAATATGCACTAAACCATCTTGATGTACACCAACATCAACAAATGCACCGAAGTTGGTCACATTGGTGATCACGCCTTCAAGTTGCAAGCCTTCAGTCAATTGCGATACTTCGGTAATGTCTTCACGGAATTTTGCAGTACGGAATTCTGGACGTGGGTCACGACCTGGTTTTTCAAGTTCGCTCAGTACGTCTTGAATGGTAGGCAAACCAAATTTGTCATCTGCAAATGCTTCAGCATCGACTTGGCGAATGATTTCAGAATTACCAATAATATCTTTTACAGTGGTTGCTTTTGCTTCAACAATTTTGCTCACCAAAGCATAAGATTCAGGATGAACCGCAGATGCATCCAGCGGTTCAGAACCGTCTTGAATACGCAAGAAACCCGCTGCCTGTTCAAAGGTACGCTCACCTAAACGAGGTACATTTTTCAAGGCTTGACGGTTGTCAAAACGGCCATTTTCTTTACGGTATTCATAAATTTTTTGTGCAATCGATTTGTTCAAACCTGCGATATACGACAGGATTGCAGGAGATGCGGTATTTACATCCACACCAACCGAGTTCACACAGTCTTCAACTACAGCTTCAAGGGTTTTTGCCAAGCCTGTTTGGTTCACGTCATGTTGATATTGACCTACACCAATCGATTTAGGATCTATCTTCACAAGTTCAGCCAGTGGATCTTGTAAACGACGGGCAATTGAAACTGCACCACGAATTGAAACGTCTAGCTCTGGCAATTCTTGTGATGCCAATTCAGACGCTGAATAAACCGATGCACCCGCTTCAGATACTGAAACACGTGTTAAGTTTAAGTCTGCATTTGCAGCCATCATTTCAGCCACAACCGCTTCAGTTTCACGGCTAGCAGTACCATTACCAATCGCGATTAAATCGACATTGAATTCACGGCAAAGACGTGCAAGCTCGGCAATTGAACCTTCTTTGTCTTCTTTTGGCGCAAATGGGTAAATGGTGCTATGGGCAACCACATCACCAGAAGCATTAACCACGGCCAATTTCACACCAGTACGGATGCCAGGATCGACACCTAAAGTGGTACGCGCACCTGCTGGTGCAGAAAGCAATAAATGACGCAAGTTTTCTGCAAAGACTTCCATAGCCTCGCTTTCAGCAGCCAAACGTTTTTCAGTCAACAATGAATGTTCGATTTGTGGACGAACTTTACCTAACCAGAACAACTTAGCAGTCTGTTTCAAGTAATCTGCACGCGCCTGTGGTTGAACCGAATCAAGATTGTATTCAGTTTCAATACGCGCCAAGAGTGCATCATCTTCACCATCAACCTTTAAGCCCAATACGTTTTCCTGACGGCCGCGCAACATGGCAAGCAAGCGGTGTGAAGGAACTTTATTGAAGTTTTCAGAGAAGTCGAAGTAATCGCGGAATTTCTTGCCGACTTCTTTTTTCTCTTCACTTGCCACTGCACTTTTTAATACTGCTGTTTTGGCAAAGCTCGCTTTTAATTCTGTAGTCAAAGCAATGTTTTGTGCCCAGTCATCAATCAGAATGTGCTGGATCGCATCAAGCTGGCTTTCTACATCAGGATAATCTTCATGGCTAAAGCCAGCTAAAGCTTCGGTTGGATCAATGGCTTCAGCAAAGATTTTTTCCGCGATTGGACCCAAACCTGCTTCTTTGGCTTTAAATGATTTGCTGGTACGTTTTGGACGGTACGGCGCGTAAAGCTCTTCTAAAGCATTCTTGGTTTCAGCAGCGTTGACGCGGTTCAGTAAATCATCTGACAATTTATTTTGTTCTTTCAGAGATTCAATTACTTTTTCACGGCGCTCAAATAAATCGCGTAAATACGATAAACGCGTGTCGAGTTGGCGTAACTGCGTATCGTCTAAGCCCTGAGTTACCTCTTTACGGTAACGTGCAATAAATGGAACGCTTGCACCTTCATCAATCAGCTTGATGGCAGCTTCTACTTGATTTGGACGTACGGCAATTTCTTTTGCTAACTGCTGAACTAAGTCAGTCATCGTGTTTGATCCTACAAGGATAAGTACTAAATGGCATGATTATAAAGACCAAGACCATAAAATCCACAATTGTTTTTATTAAATTTATAAGTGGTCAATATTGCCAATTCATGGCATTTTCATAATTCCCTACAAAATTAAGTGATAAGTCGTTTTTTAAAGGACATATTGAGCGAGATTCACCCTAATTTAGATGTATACATTTGGTATCTATGTCTTGATTTTACCTGCTATATTTGTTGCTTTAGAGCATAGTAAACAGATGCAAATGAATCGTATACTCAAGGCTATCCGAACTTTTGTTTACGATGACAATAAAGAATAAAGGAGCACATCATGAGTTTAGTTGTACCTGCTGAAAAAACAGATCCAGTACAAAACGAAACTGATCGCGTCGAACGCATTCTCGTTGTAGATGATGATGTGCGTTTACGTACGTTATTACAGCGCTTTCTAGAAGATAAAGGCTTCGTGGTCAAAACTGCACACGATGCAACACAAATGGATCGTTTATTACAGCGTGAACTTTTCTCCTTAATCGTGCTCGATTTCATGCTGCCTGTGGAAGATGGCTTAAGTATTTGCCGTCGTTTACGCCAGTCCAATATAGATACACCTATCATCATGTTGACGGCACGTGGCAGCGACTCTGACCGTATTGCCGGGCTTGAAGCCGGTGCAGATGACTACTTGCCAAAGCCATTTAATCCAAATGAGCTGTTAGCGCGTATTCGTGCAGTACTGCGTCGTCAAGTACGCGAAGTTCCAGGTGCACCAAGCCAGCAAATGGAAGTGGTCAGCTTTGGTCCATGGTCGCTTGATTTGTCTACACGTACACTGACTCGTGAAGGTCAAGTGGTTACACTGACTACAGGTGAGTTCGCCGTGCTTAAAGCACTGGTACAACATCCTCGTGAACCGTTGACGCGTGACAAATTAATGAATCTGGCGCGTGGTCGTGAATGGGGTGCGATGGAACGCTCGATTGATGTTCAGGTATCTCGTTTACGTCGTCTGGTTGAAGAAAATCCTGCCCGTGCACGCTACATTCAAACCGTTTGGGGCGTAGGTTATGTGTTTGTTCCAGATGGCGCGGAATAATGACTACAATGTTTGAATACAAAGCCATTTGTTATTCAAACTGAGATTAGATACGCATGCATGCCATTCACAACCTGCCCTTCATTCGATAAATGTTGTTTCTGCGATGCTCTAAGTAAACAGATAACAGTGAACAGGTTTTGTGGATGGCAAAAGTTTTTGGTTACTTTTTTCGAAAAAGTGACCTGTTGAGCTCCTTCCAATAAACGGACAAACAGGAAGACTCCGCTATTAGCCTTAAATTGTTCGCCCCAAATTCACCATAGGAATCAGGTGTGAAACTCGAACCCATCGACCCACAGAAATTTACTGATTTTGAGACTTATTCGGAAAAGAAGCGCACCCGCTCGGAACGCTTTTTTGACAAAATCAAGCCGCGTTCTGCTGCAATGCGTACCACAGTGCTCGTGTTATTCATTGTATTTTTCAGTTTATTTATGTCGTTATGGTTCTTCTGGCGCACCCTGTATCTTCCAGAAATTCAGCAACACGCCCGTTATTTAGGGGTTGAATTGGAAATCCTCAACAACCCCGACTTACGTATTTTTCATAATGATGCCGAAGTGGATGTCGATACCTGGCTAAAAAACCGGGTTGGAATTGAATACATTACCGATCCGAAAGAATATCCGAGTGTTCGTGACAAAGTCATTGCCGAATTTTTTACCAATCAAATTGAAAAAAAGTTAGCCAAAGAACTGAAAGTTAAACAAGTCACGGTTTATTTCCAGTTTAAACCCAGCCCGCGTATTTGGATTCAGACCCCGGAAATGAACGGACATTGGGTGCGTGAACCTTTAAAAACCTATGCCAATTATAGTCCTGAACTGGTGTTTGGCTGGTTGCTGGGTGTGCCCCTTATTGCCGCTGCCATCATTTTGACCCTGGTTCGCCAGTTAAATCGCCCCTTGCGCCGCCTGCAACATGCGGCAAATAATTATAGTAAAAAGGGTTCTGCGCCTTATCTGGAAACCAATCATGGTCCCCAAGAAATTCGCGAAGTCAACCAGGCCTTTAATCATATGATTTATACCTTGGACCAGACTGAGCGTGACCGCCGTATTATGCTGGCCGGAATCTCCCATGACTTGCGAACACCACTGACCCGAATTCGCTTAAGCGCCGAAATGATGCCGGATGAAGACTTTCTGAAAGAAGGCTTGATTTATGATGTCGAAGATATGGATGCGATTCTTGATCAGTTCATCTCATACATGCGAGATGGCTCAGATGAGGAACTTCAAGACACTGATATTAATATGCTATTACAAGAATTAGTCATTCAGTTCAAACCCTTAGATATCCGTTTTACCGTCCAAGATGTTCCGATCATTCAGGCACGTAGCCAGTCTTTAAAACGTATGATTGGCAATTTAATTAACAACTCGAGACGCTATGGCGCTGAACCGATTGAATTGTCAGCGAAAGTGGAAGATGAGCAAATTTTTATTCGTGTTGCAGACAATGGGGAAGGTATTCCTGAAGATCAGATTGAAGACTTGATGCAACCCTTTGTGCGAGGTAATGAAGCGCGTACGGTGCAAGGCAGCGGTTTGGGTTTAGCCATTGTGAAGCGTATTGTCGACATGCATCAAGGGCAACTTAGCATTCACAATCGCCCTGAGGGTGGTTTAGAAGCAGTGATTTGTTTACCTATACTTCACGATGAAATTGAGGAAAATGTACCCCACAGTGCCTTGGGAAAAATTAAGCAAACTTTCACCGGACACTTTTAGCCATTGATTAATTAATAAACAAACAGTTTTGTTTAACTATTAAGCTCTTGGTTTTTACATGATTTAAATCAATCAATTAAAAACCATCAAAAATTGTTATACCCACATTTTTTCAAAAAATTAGACCTTAGCCTAACAGGCATGCACAATTCCTTTTTGGGACGGTACAATCCGTCTAGTTTTGAACAAGAATTGAGCGTAAACCATGTCTTTAGATCGTATTCGTTTAGCGTCACTTCATGACAAAGTCATGAGCGCAGAACAAGCTGCTACTTTTATCCAAGATGGTATGACTGTAGGTATGAGTGGATTTACTCGTGCAGGTGAAGCAAAAGCTGTTCCTTTAGCACTTGTAAAACAAGCTCACAGTAATCCTTTGAAAATTACTTTAATTACTGGCGCCAGTCTGGGTAACGACTTAGATAAACAATTAACTGAAGCTGGTGTTCTTGCTCGCCGTTTACCTTTCCAAGTAGATAGTACTTTACGTAAAGCCATCAACAAAGGCGAAGTCATGTTCATCGATCAGCATTTGTCTGAAACCGTTGAACAAATGCGTAACCTTCAGCTTAAAAAACCAGATATTGCAATCATTGAAGCGGTTGCCATTACTGAAGATGGCGGCATTATTCCGACGACATCTGTAGGTAACTCTGCAAGCTTCGCCATTTTTGCTGAAAAAGTGATTGTAGAAATCAATACAAATTTAAGCCCTGCTTTTGAAGGCTTACACGATATTTATATCCCGACTTACCGTCCAACACGTCAAGCAATTCCTTTGACTCAAGTCGATGAGCGTATTGGTACGCATGCGATTAATATCGATCCGTCTAAAATTGCAGGGATCGTATTTAACAACGATTACCACGATTCTCCATCAACTGTGACCCTTCCAGATGATGAAACTCAAGGGATCGCCAACCATTTGATCAATTTCTTTGAACAAGAAGTTGCTGAAGGTCGTTTACCGAAAGATCTTGGCCCATTACAGGCAGGTATTGGTTCGATTGCCAATGCGGTATTGACCGGTCTTAAAGACTCTAACTTCGAAGATCTTGTGATGTATTCAGAAGTCCTTCAAGACTGTACTTTTGAATTGATCGATGCAGGTAAAATGAAATTTGCGTCAGGTTCTTCTATTACACTTTCTGCTAAATATGGCGAAAAAGTATTTAACAACCTTGAAGCGTACAAAGACAAGTTGGTACTTCGTCCACAAGAAATTTCAAACCACCCTGAATTGGTTCGTCGTTTAGGTATTATCGGCATCAACACTGCGCTCGAGTTTGATATTTACGGTAACGTAAACTCAACTCACGTTTGCGGTACTAAAATGATGAACGGGATCGGTGGTTCAGGTGACTTCGCACGTAATGCACACTTGGCAATCTTTGTAACCAAGTCGATTGCAAAAGGTGGCGACATCTCTTCAATCGTGCCAATGGCGTCACACGTAGACCATTCTGAACATGATGTGGATATTCTTGTGACTGAACAAGGTCTTGCAGACTTACGCGGTTTAGCGCCACGTGAACGTGCTCGTGCCATCATCGACAACTGTGCTCACCCAATGTACCGCGATGCATTGAATGATTACTTTGACCGTTCATGTGCAAAAGGTGGCCACACGCCTCACCTTCTTCGTGAAGCACTTTCATGGCACTCTAACTTTGAAGAAACTGGTCATATGCTAGCAGCTCAAGCAGAAGCTAAAATTGCTTAATTGAATGCTCATAAAAAAACGCCCCGAGGGGCGTTTTTTTATGAGCATGTTTTAATCAAATTTCATCTGATCAGCGATTGCATTACCCATCTCTGTGAGACCATGAATGGTTAATGAAAACTCAAGAATGCCTATACTCACAACATCACGATTTATCTGAAAAACTCTAGCCCCCGTTCATTGGTATAAAATATATTGCTGAATTGATTTAAATCTCCATCGATTTCTCGATCAACCCATTAATTCAAGACTTTAATAGTTTTATATCCATATAAACGATGCGGATCCGTCGCAGTCTGTATTGAGTCGTCTTGACCTAAAATCCAGGCCAAACCCTCATCATCTAAACTTTGCAGACTTGCCGAAGAATAGAAGCGAGCCATGACCGATGTCGTCATACCCATAACCAAAGTTATGAAAATATTGATACGTTACTGCTAAACAGGCAAGTTTATAACTTGAAGTCATTGGTATCTATCTTGAAATATCAAATTCACTAATGATTTATTTAAGATAAAACCCAACTCAAATGTTATAAGCGCTGCTCAACCGCCTTGCGATTTTGCTTTTTAATTTTTTCCATTTCTGCATTTAACTGCAACACTTCTTGATACAAGGCATTAAACTGCTTTAAAGGCTGATCTTCATAAAACATAAAGGTTTTGTTCTTTTTCTGCCATTTATTATTTTTCAGAATTTCAAACAGAGCATCGGCTTTAGTTAACATTTGCAATTCCAAAGCAAATAAAGCGTGGGTTTTATCGTTATCACGACTTTCGCGTAGGCTGTCCGTTAATTGATGGCGCAGATTAGATCTAATTGATAAATGTTTGGCTCTTGCCAAGGTATCTTCTTCACGTTGCTGGGTTTGCTCTTGATACTGTACAGCCAGAAGATGGGCCTGTTTCAGCATCTGTTCCGTTTCTACATACTTCTGTTTACGGTCTTTGTCTAAGCGGTCGATATTTAAAAACTCATCCCAATGGATCGCTTTAAGCTGGCGTAGATACTCATTCCTGGCTTCAGCATTTTGAATCATCTGACTCAGCACAAAATCTGCCATCACTTTATAATCGCCCTGTAAACGCTTATCTGCCACATTGACATCAATCGGCTCAGACCAGTCTTGGGCTTGCTCATAAATGAGTTCAGCCTTTTCATACAATACAGTTTGGTAATTATGGAGTTGGCCCAGGTCATTTTGCTGTACTGAATACTGATAAAACATCCAGCCAAATACGGCACATGTCGCCAATCCTAAAATGAGAAAAATCCTTGGCACGTAAAACTCCGTTCTACTGACTTTTGAATAGCATAACCCGATTCAGAACCCTTCTGGTTATTTATTCAGCTCAAACTTATTAGGTTTTTCTCGCTCCATTCAGCTTTAATTCAATTTTCATGCTTTAAATTTTGCTCCGCACCCCCATCAATATAGGCAATAAAAGATTAGAGATTTCCCATGCGCGTAGATATTTGGTCAGATGTGGTGTGCCCTTTTTGTTATATTGGCAAAAAACGTCTTGAAGCTGCTGCTGAACAGGCAGGTTTAGAACTTGAAGTTCATTGGCATAGTTATGAACTTGATCCAGAAGCAGCCATCCGTCAGGAAGTTTCAAACTCTGAACGTCTCGCGCAAAAATATGGCCGTACAGTTGCAGACGTTGAAGAGATGCAACGTAATATTGCCGCTATGGCCGCTGAAGAAGGCATCCAGTTCAATTGGGAAAATGCCAACTCGGGTAATACCTTCAATGCACATCGCATTATTCACCTGGCTCAAAGTAAGGGCTTGGGTTCAGAAGCCAAAGAAGCCTTTTTTTATAGTTATATGACCCAAGGTTTACCGATTGGCGAACGTGAAACAATTGAAGATGTTGCTGCACGCATTGGCTTAAATCCAGTGGAAGTGGAAGATGTTTTAAATTCAGAAGAATATGCAGATTTTGTCAAATTTGATGAAGAAGTGGCGCGAGATCAATTAAAAGTGACCGGTGTACCGTTCTTTGTTTTTGATCAACGTATTGCATTAGCCGGTGCACAACCGCGTGAAGTGTTTTTGCAAGTCTTTGAAAAAGCCTTGGAAGCACCGCAAGCGAAAATGGAAACTGAAGACGCAGCAATCTGTAAAGATGATATCTGCGATGTTCCAGAAAAATAATCTATTTTCTGATTAAGGACCTAGATTTACTGCAACTGCTCGTAAAAAAATCCCCATATCAGGGGATTTTTTTATTTTATCATTCATCAATCTAGTCGACCAAAAAACTAATTTTCAAATTCACGCGATACTCAGTAATTTTATTGTCCTTAATCACTACTTTTTGCTCGTTGATCCAAGCACCCTGCACATTTTTTATTGTTTCGGTTACTTTCTCAATCCCTGTTTGAATTGCATCTTCAAAACTTTTATTACTACTGGAATTCACTTCAACAATTTTTGCGATAGCCATTTTTTTTAACCTCGAGTTTTATTCTTGTGAGTCCTGATCATAGGATATTTTCTAAACAAAACTTTGGGTTTTAACATTACACCGCAAAAACTTACACGTAAGAAACAATACCAATATCAGCAATTTGCTTCTTACAAAACACAACTTATATATACAAGCCTTTGACACAAGCAGATGCACAATTCGCTAGGCTGGTATACGGGACATTTAAGTTCTCAATCATGCAACTTTATAAGAGGTAAATATGAATACTGATACTCAAAATTCTAGTGCTGATTCAACTGTCGACTCTACCCCTAACCAGCGCTCAAGCATGAAATCACCTTTTTCTCCAACCGTAACAGGTGCATTAGTCGGTGCAGTTGCAGGTAGTATACTTCCTGTCTTTGGTACCGTGAGTGGCGCTATTATTGGCGGCATTTCTGGTAAGGTTTACGAGAAAAGATGTCAAAGCAATTGCCAGAACAAAGGCCATAAAAATTAATATTTCCTTGTATTTTCAAACTCTTTAAGACAGGTTGTTCAAACACAACCTGTCTTAGAGTAAAAACTCTAAATACATGATTTATATAATAATTTAAACTCACCGTTCATCTTTTTTCACCCTTTATCACTTCCTTAATTTGATTATTTTTTGATATTATTTACGTGAAATTTATTTTATTTCTCTCCCTTGCCCTGTTTTCTCGGGCATCCTTTCACTTAAAGGAAATGATGATGAACCGTATTCAATCTGTTTTGGCTATCGCTGTTGTGGCTTTTTCTGCAAATGTATCTGCTCAAATTGTTTTTATTCCAGATTTTCCTGCTAAAAAAGCAGTTAATACCGTAAATACCGACCAAAAAGTTGCAACTTCGGAAGCGGTCATTCAAGATAAAACTGCCACTGAAAAAGCAGCTTAAAAAGTTATCTTATTCCATTAAAAAACAGACTAGTCTAATTCAGTCTGTTTTTTAATGATGAAAAAAATCATTTTATTTACTTCCTTCCTGTTCAGGATCGACAGCAGATTTTAACGATAAGTTAATCTATTTATTTTCAATATGATGAAAAGCCAAACGATAAATCACAATCTGTTTTTCCAAATCCTGCTGAAAAAATTTGAATATTTTTTATCTAAAATCTACATTTTTTGCTATTTATGTCTATAAATGCTCAAAACATGACAATATTTTTTCATGCTTTTTCTTTTTAAATCCATATAATCAAAGCATTAAATTAATAATTCATTGAATGAAACCGTTTTCTTATGCAAGAACTTCAAGCATTGATTCAAGGTAAAATTCCACCGCAAACCATCCATATTGATCGTTTGATTGTGCTCGCTGAACGCCACCCAAAACCCACGTCTGCAGAATATAAATTACTTGAACTTGCTATTAATATTGTATTGGCAAGTTATCTAGAAAAAGCACAAAAACATCTCTAGAGGTCAGTTCATGAATGCCTTAGAAAAAGCGCTACTGATTAAAGAATTACATCAACTGCTGGATGGTTTGGACCATCGTTCTTTGTCTTTTTTTGAAACTGCAAAATCAAAATCGCGTTTAACCGAAATTTTTCGCTTATGTGATGAACCGATTTTTAAAAAACAAATTTTGAAATTTAAGTCGCAAGCTCAACCAGAGCAAGCCGCAACAGATTTTGCGGATTACACCCTGTTTAAACTTTCTTATCGGGGTCTTTTCCGACAGCAAGGTACTTTACAACAGGCGCTATACCAAAATACTGAATCAGGTTGGGCTATTCTGTATCATCCTGCACAAGGCTGGCAAATCTGGCTAATTCCAGCGCCAAACCGTAGCGCATTGATCAGCCAATGGGGAAATCTGGAGGAAATTTATCAGTGGATGCTAGAACAGCAGCAACGCTATAATTGCCTAAAAACTGACGATGAATTAAGACAGAAACCTGTTCTTTTAGAAAAGCCACTTGTGCCTATTTTAATCGAGACCGAGACCGAGACCGAGACCGAGACCGAGACCGAGACCGAGACCGAGACCGAGACCGAGACCGAGACCGAGACCGAGACCGAGACCGAGACCGAGACCGAGACCGAGACCGAGACCGAGAAAAACTTAACGCTGTCTACACTTCTTCTGCCAGAACAAAATCAAATCAATGAGCCAGATTTAATCCAGTCAAATGAGCATGTTATTAATCAATTACCACAACGATTAGAAGATGATCAACAGGCAACTCCTGCAATAACCACTCAAAAAAGTATCAGCAAGGATTTTCCACAAAGTTTAGAACTAGGCCGATATATTGCGCATATTCATCCTCTTGATGAGGAAAATGCTACCGCACAAGAGTTATATGTTTTAGAAATTCCAGACCTTGCAGAAATTTCTCAACATCTCGATTTACTCATACATGCTGAAGATGTACAAAACTGGCAACAACGCCCCATTTATTTGGCTGAACAAATCAATTCACAAGGTTGTTTCATCAAATATTTAGCGTTGTTGGGTGCAGAGAATCAAGCGCAAGCCATTCATTTAGCGAATGTATTTTCTGAGCAAAACCAACATCACATAGCTGCAATCAAAGAAATTTCCTGGCATGATCTGGCAGAACACTTGACTGATTTTGAAGCTTTATTTTATAGCTATACCCGAAAAGCAGCCTTAATTTGGAACAATGAAAACTATCTTCCTTTTATCCCTGTCCAGCTTTTCCAAAGACAAAAATTTATTCAATTTGAAGAAAGCCCTGCTGACTTTAAGACACCGCTGCTGTTATTAAAGGACAGACAAAAAATTCGGGTTATTCATGGAAAGAAACGCTTAAGTTTGTCTCGAACGGAATTGGCTTATCCTTATTTGTTATTAGAGCGTCACCACGGCGTGAGCTGGCAATTAATTCAGAATATTGTTGTCCAGCTGGAATCACCCATCGATTGTTATCAATTATATGAGGCAATTCAAAAGCATATTTCAGATTAAGTTTTATTTTTTTGTAGCCAAAGCTTGCTTTTTAGTCGTCAATTTTACGAGACTATCGAATGATCAGAATTTAAGAGCAAGGATATGCCCCAAAAGAAAATAAGTTTATCAAAACCCCTCTTATTTACACTGTTGTTTGGGATCATGAGCGCCTCAAATGGATCGGAGAGTACGGAACAAAGCGCTGATTTATCCACAAGTTCAGCATTAGCTGAGGATGAAGATAATAATTTGCTTTATCAAATTCCAAACTGGATTGATGCTCTACCGACATTTTTGCCGCAACAGTCGAATGAACCCAGTGTTCCTCCGGCTTTACAAACTGCAGACCGAACCTGGTTAGACCGTAACCAGCTTAAAATTCGGGACTGGGCAGATCATACCTCGCATAAAATTGACAATTGGTTTGGCAAAACCGATCCAGAAAAACCGGCATCTGCGACATTACGCGTGATTGTAGATAATAGCTGGAATAAACATGATGGTTATGAAATTAAACCGCGTATTCGCGGTAAAGTAAAACTTCCAACTTTAGAGCGTAAACTGAGCCTGGTCTTTGGTGATGATTCTTTAGACAATGAACTGGATAATAACGTTGCCATTACCAATGAAAATTCGGTTAATAGCAATGATAGAACTTTAGACCGGCAACGTACCCGTGAAAATAACAGTTCTTTTGCATTTCGATGGTCAGATTTCTCTAAGCGCCTGCCTTTCGAAACCGATGCAGATTTGGGTCTCCGTTCGGGAGATGATGTGTATCTGCGCCTAAAAGCCTCCAAAGACTGGCAACTGGAAAATGACTTCAGTTTTCATGCTGAACAAATTTATCGCTATGGCATTGATAGCAAAAATTACTTGAGAACCAATACCGAACTTACCCATGCCCGGCCTAATCAGGCATTTTTATCCAATCAATTCAGCCTGACTTATGCAGATGATCAAGATGATGACTTAACCTGGGATAACAACCTGTTTAGGCAACATCAATTTTTCCATGAAAATAGCTTTAGTTATGGCCTTTATACCGGTGGTTTTTTAAATAATAATGACTTACGTTTAAATAGCTGGGGTCCCTTTGTTTCTTGGCGCCAGCCTTTATGGCGTGAATGGTTCTATGTCCAAGGCAATTTGAATTATATTAACAATCATCGGGATGATCGTAGCCATTTTATTAGTACATCGGTGCGTTTGGAAGCATTGTTTTAATCTCCTTTAGGCATAACTGTTACTCCCGCATTGCGATCCTCCTCAATAAAAAAACCTCCCGAAGGAGGTTTTTTTTGGCTCATGAGAAGCCAGCTTATTTCAACAATAAATTATTGATACGTTTCACGTATTCAGCCGGGTCATCAGGTAAACCCCCTTCTGCAATGACTGCCTGATCAAAGATAACATTGGCCAGGTCATCAAACTGAATTGAGCCTTCCAGTTTTTTTACCAAAGGATGCTCAGGGTTAATTTCCAGAATCGGTTTACTTTCCGGCACAGCCTGACCTGCCTGTTTTAACATGCGAATCAGTTGTGGAGAAAGCTCACCTTCACCCGTCACCAAACATGCCGGAGAATCGACCAAACGTGTGGTTACACGCACTTCTTTGGTTTTGGCTTTCAATGAATCTGACAATTTTTCAACGATTGGTTTGAATTGTTCAGCGGCAGCTTCAAGTGCTTTCTTCTCCTCAGCATCCTGCAAATCGCCCAAGTCTACTGCACCTTTAGCCACGTTTTGCATAGGCGTACCATCGAACTCATTGACGAATTCCATCGCCCATTCATCCACACGGTCCGCCATCAATAGCACTTCAATGCCTTTTTTCTTGAACAGTTCCAATTGTGGAGAGTTTTTCGCAGCACTTAAACTATCGGCAGTCACGTAATAAATGGCTTTTTGTCCTTCTTTCATTCGTGCTTTGTAATCTGCCAATGAAGTTGCAATCTCATCTTTGGTCGATGTAGAGAAACGTAAAAGTTTTAAAATACGTTCACGGTTGCCAAAGTCTTCGCCCAAACCTTCTTTAATCACTGAACCAAATTCAGCATAGAACTGTTTGAATTTCTCTTGGTCTTTTTCATCTTCCGACTTCGCCAAGCTGTCCAGCATGGTTAAAATACGGCGGGTATTGCCTTCGCGAATGGTTTTAACATCACGACTTTCCTGTAGTAGTTCACGGCTGACATTGAGCGGAAGATCAGCACTATCCACCACACCCTGCACGAAACGCAAGTAATTTGGAATCAGGTTATCCGCTTCATCCATAATGAACACACGTTTTACATACAGCTTGATGCCCGCTTTGGCTTCACGTGTGAAAATATTGTGCGGCGCTTTACTTGGCACATACAGTAATTGGGTATATTCGGTACTACCTTCAACTCGATTGTGTGCCCAAGCCAAGGGTGCTTCAAAGTCGTGGCTTAAGTTCTTATAAAACTCAATGTATTGCTCGTCAGTGATCTCATTTTTATTTCGAGTCCAAAGTGCACTGGCGGAGTTAATCGCTTCCCATTCATCCGTTTTGACCATCTGACCGGCTTTAGCTTCTTCACCTTCACCCGCTTCTTCTTGCTGCCAGACTTCTTTTTGCATTTCAATTGGCAAGCTAATGTGGTCAGAATATTTATTGATGATTTGCTTAACTTTATAAGACTCTAAATAATCCAGTGCATTATCACGTAAATGTAAAATGATATCTGTTCCACGTGAAGCCTTGCTGATTTGTTCAACTTCAAAATCACCTGTACCGGTACTAATCCAGCGTACGCCATCAGCAGCATCTGCCGCAGCATGACGCGATTCAACAGTAATTTTTTCGGCAACGATAAAACCTGAATAGAAACCGACACCAAACTGACCGATCAATTGCGCATCGGCTTTCTGGTCACCTGACAGTCTAGACATAAAATCTTTGGTGCCTGATTTGGCAATGGTACCTAAGTTATCAATGGCTTCTTGTTGGCTTAAACCAATCCCGTTGTCTGAAATGGTGATGGTTTTATTGTCGTTATCGAGACTGACACGAACATGTAGCTCAGGATCATTTTCATAATATTCAGGATGATTGATCCCTTCAAAGCGCAACTTGTCACATGCATCCGAAGCATTTGAAATCAGTTCACGCAAGAAAATTTCCGGATTTGAATACAGTGAATGCGTCACTAAATGTAAAAGTTGCGCTACTTCCGCCTGGAAACTATGTTTTTGTATACTTTGTTCGCTCATCAGTCGCTCCTTAAATTCATTGAACACTTTTTATTGAATGCTTAATGAATGGAGTGACTTAAGAATTTTTCAATAGCGAGGGATAAATTTTTCTTAAAAAGGGCCTTGTTTATAAACACGATCCATATACATATCCAGTTTTTGCTGGCGCATCTTATACACTTCGGTTAAACAGCGGCTCGAGTTAACACATTGATCTCGTAATTGTAACCACTTCACCTGCTCATCCTGAATAACACCCCGAGTTCCCATAGGCACTAAACGCTTCACAATATTATAAGTGGTTGCCATTTTCACATCGGCATCATTTACCGCACGATGCTCACAAATGGCATGTTCTGTTGGTGTTCGGGCATGATCACAATTGAAACTGGCCGCATACACAGATCCACTGAATAGGCTAAAAAAGACCACACCGTATAAATTGAATAATTTCATGATTTATTTTCTCTTTTTAGCTTATTTTCTATAATCAACTTAAACAAGTTTGGGCTTATTAAATAGTATCAAAGTGCTCAATCTCTGTGATTTATTGTAAGTTTTTTATTAAAAAACCCCATCTATAAAGATGAGGTTTCTTTACGCTAATTTTTTATTTTGGCCTTAGAATTTGTAACTATAACCGATGGTATAAACCCAAGGATTTACTTCAAGGTCACCTAAACTGACTTTAGTACCGTCAGCTGTTTTTGCTGTTAATTCAGTTTTCACATCTGCATAACGTACGTCTGCAAAAACACCCCAGTTTTTAGCATCTGCTGGTTGGAAGTTAAAGCCAACTTGCCCTGCAACACCGTATGCGACATCAGCATCTAACTTTTCAGCACCTGTTGCAGTTTTAGTTGTTTGAGATAATTCTTCATCCCAAGGTACAACTACGGTCGCGCCTACACCAATATATGGCGTGAAACGAGTTGAGTTTTTAAAATTATATTTTGCGGTAATAGTAGGTGGTAAATGTTTGAAAGATGCTGCATTTTCGATTGGCCCAATGTTTACATCATGCTCAAAAGGTAATGCGAGCAATAACTCTACTGAAATGGGTGAATTGTTGAAAAAATATTCAACAGATGGCGTGAAGTTAACTTCATTACTTACTTGTGCTTTCAATGGGGTGACTACACCACCGACCGGAACATTTAAAGTACCATTATCATCATTTTGTGGTGCCAATGCAGAAGCACCTAATTTCACCTGCCAGTTACCAGCCATCGCTGAAGCAGACATCCCCAATAATGCAATAAAAGCAGTTTGCTTTAACATTTTAAATACCCCATGGAAGAATAATAATAGTAAAAATAAAACATTAATTAATAATAAACACGAGAGAAATTAATATGCAATAGCGATTAATTAATAATAATTATGTTTATTTTTAAGCAATTGATAATATTAAATATTTATTTTAAATAGACTAACTTGGTTGGTTTTAAAACCAACCAAGTTAATCAGGTTTTATTATTATATTCCGAGTACATTAATCAGATTTATTATATTAAGTATTTAAAAGATCTATTTTAAATACATCTATTAATATTATACATAAAACAAATTCAAACTAAATAAAAATATGCGTTTGAATTAAAGAACCATTGCAGCAATCCATCCAAATACCATTAAAGGGATATTAAAATGGATAAAGGTAGGAACCACACTGTCTTTCATATGATCATGCTGACCATCCATGTTTAAACCTGAAGTTGGACCTAAAGTCGAATCCGAGGCTGGAGATCCGGCATCCCCCAAAGCAGCTGCAGTACCAATCAAGGCAATGGTCGCGGCAGGGCTAAAACCGAACTGGATACATAAAGGCACATAGATAATGGCTAAAATTGGCACCGTAGAGAACGATGAACCAATCCCTAAGGTAATCAGCAAACCAACCAACAACATTAAGAATGCAGCCAAACCTTTACTGTTACCAATCCACTCAACAGATGCATTGACCAAAGCAGGAACTTGATTGGTGGCCTCAATGACAGATGCAAAACCTTGTGCGGCAATCATGATAAAACCGACCAATGCCATCATTCGCATACCGGTAATAATTACATCGTCCGCTTCTTTCCACTTAAAAATACCCGCGCAGCTTAAAATCGCCACACCGACCAAACCGGCAAGAATCATCGAATCTGAATAAAGCTGTACGCTTAGGGTCGCAATGACTGCAAAAGCGGCCATAAACAAGGTGAATTTTGCAATTTGTGGTTTGGCATTGGAATCGCTAACGACATCACCCGAAATGCTATGATGACTTGGCTCAAGCTTGATTTCTGTATAAATTCTTGGCTTGCGATAAGTAAAAAACAGCGCAACCAATAGCCCCATAAACATGCCAAAAACGGGAATTGCCATTGCCGATGGAATTTGATCATAGCTGATTTCAAACCCGTATGGCTTACCAAAGGTATTGATGTTTTGACCCAGAATATCATTCAGGAAAATGGCACCAAATCCGACCGGAACCAGCATATAAGTGGCACATAAACCAAAAGTTAATAAACAGGCCACAGCACGGCGGTCTAACTTTAAATGGTTAAAGACACTTAACAAAGGCGGAATCAAAACCGGGATAAAAGCAATATGAACAGGAATCAGGTTTTGCGAAGATACCGCAGCAGCCACAATCGTAAAGAAAATTAGAAATTTAACTTTATTTTGCGATTGAACATTGGCATCTCCTTTTAAGGTAGAAACCAGTTTGTAAGCCAGTAAATCAGGTAAACCGGAGCGTGCCAACGCAAGCGCAAATGCACCTAAAACGCCATAGGCCAAGGCAATTTTAGCCCCGCCACCTAGACCATTATTAAATGCATCTAGCGTTCCTTGCAGGCCCAGACCGGCCAGCAAACCACCGGTAACAGCACCGATCACTAATGCAAATACCACAGGTACACGAGCTAATGAGAGTCCGAACATGACTCCGATAGCGGCAATAATTGCGAACATAATTAATTGAGGAAAAGATGAAAAGTCGATATTTTATCAGATTCACTCTTTTGAAACTGTAAATTGATCGCTTTTATCCAGCATCAACTTTTTCATTTAAATTCATGTAATTAAATACAAGCAAATAGATTTAAATCTGTTCCAGTGCAAAGCTTCGGATATAATCTGCGACCAATTTGGGTTGGCTTAATATTGCCCAATGATTGGCATCGACATCGACACGCTGAAAATTTTCAGCCCATTTTGGCATTTCATCAATCAGTTCAGGACTAACAAAATTGTCTTGTTTCAGCACAATCGCCTGGACCGGACAAACTGCAAAACGCTGACGTGGCCGAGTTAAGCATGGCAGAAAATTGGCCCGATACAGCCCGATTCCATATTTGCCATCTGAAGCGATATGAGGATTTGAAGGCAAGTTTTTTTTGTGCTCTAACTTTTCAAGCACTTTGCCCCATTTTTCAGGACTGAAAAAACTCCAGACTGTCGGTGCCAGCAATGGCAGCTGAAAAACTGCGATATACCAAGACTTGGTGAGCTGCTTAAAGAACGTGCTCTTGTGCTGTTTAAACTGATGACGCATCCAAAAGGCAGCGTGGTCTAAACACGGCCCTGAAATCGTACTATAAGATAAAATTCGCGCTTTAAATTTAGCTTCGGTAACCGACTCCCAGGACTGGATAGAACCCCAATCATGCGCTGCCAGGTGAAAAGGCCGATCTTTTAATACAGTATTCACGACACTTTCTAAATCTAAAGATAACTGTGCTAAGCGATATTCACGAATACGTGCCGGAATAGAGGATTGCCCTGCTCCACGCACATCATAAGTGACAATATAAAAGTCCTGAATCAGCTCCTGAATAACGGGTTCCCATACCTCTTGATTATCCGGATAACCATGCACCAAAACTAAAGCCGGTTTTTCCTCACTCCCCCATGTTTTCACATAGAGTCTCTGCTGATCCTGGGTGTTTACCCACCGGGTTTTCGCTTGCATAATCTTTTCTCATTTTTTATTGACTATTTATATTGATGACTGGGCAACCTGATTAATGCCGCAATTTCAGTTCTGCTCTAGTATGGTCGGAGTAGCCATAAAAATAATTGACCCATAGGCGCCTTTTAAAAAAACTACAGACAATACCTGCGATCTCCAAATTCATGATCAATCGCTATGCACCTTACGGAGAGGCAGGTATCAAAATTAAAAAATGGATCTGGAAAATTTTATATTCGTGTAAAAATGCCTTTAACGCGTAAAAATCAAAATGTGGTTGGAGTACATTCTGGCGGCAGTTGATACTCCATGGCGGATCCGTTTTTTATGCTTTTACTGATGCATCATCTCGGATCAAAATATATCGTCTGGGAAAAATCGGCAAACATTCATTTTCTCTCGCAGGACGCAACACCGTCTACGCCGATATTCACTTAAATGCTGCTGAAATCATCCATATTAAACAGCTTAGCGCCAATTACATGCCAGTACACCGCCAATACCCAGTCAATATTTTTTGATGATGCAGGCATCGGCATTACAGCAGTTGAAAAAACGGTTTATATCCGTAAAAATTACCCAAAACCCGCCACTCGACAATAAAAAAGCGCTTGTTGATCAAGCGCTTTTACTTAAATGAATACGTTAAATTAACGTTTTTTCTGTTCGATGGCAGCTCCGGCACCGCCACCAATCGCGCCGCCAATCGCAGCGCCCGCATTACCGCCGAACACGCCTTTACCAACCGCAGAACCAATTGCACCGCCTACACCACTATAAGTGGCATTACGGTTAGAACCACCTTGGGTTTTACTGCCGACTGCTGCGCCTGCACCACCACCGACTGCTGCACCAACGCCACCACCGACTTTATTACCTACACCGCCACCCACTGCACCACCCAGTGCTGCTGCGCCGATACGCTGGTCCCTAGTGGACATACTGTCACAACCCGCCAACATAAAAGTGGATAAGGTCGCTACTGCCATTACACTCATTAATTTTTTCATGGGACTTCCTTCTGTTCTCACTTTTCTTAGTCTTAGCTTAAGCCTAATTTGTGGAGAGTAATAAATGCAAAATGTTACCCATCCGCACTGAAATGCTGCATTTTGTAAAAAGTCATGAAATATTTCACAGTTTTTATAAATTAAGTTTATTCATCTTCACTCAGCAGCACAATATCGCGTGTGGTGACCCCATTTTCAGTGAGAACTGCATGTGAGGTTTTAGTGCTATCTGCTAAATTCTTTTTCTGATCCAGCTTTAAGGTCCGATGAACAGGCTCTTGCCCGTGTTTGAACTCAACCCCTTCTGCATCAATTTTCTTTGTTCGGGAAAGTATTTTCCCGTCTTGCTTTATGGTGGTATTCAATTCAATTTTTGATGTCGGCACAATGACACCACCTTTTTGAATCACAGGAATAGAAAGCTGCTTTTCAGAAAATTGCGTTTGGTTATCTTCTAAATGTACTTCACGCGCAACAATATCTTTGCCTTTATTGGTCACTTCAAAAATTGTGGCATCGACACTGCGCTTGGGTTCTTGCCCTGCAACTCGACGAATCACTTCAGTCTTTAAGATCGGAACAACGGCTTTATCTTCGACCACAATCGTATTTGGCATGGGTGCAGCAATGACAGCAGCAGGAATAGATAAAAGTGAAAGTGCTAAAAGTTGTCGTGTCAGTTTCATCAGTTTGCCCCGTTATGTTTTAAGTGTCTAAATGAAATCAAAGTTTTTATCCGTTCTGTTTTTAATATAGGAAATTATAGGACTGGAGGAAAGCGTTATTTTTCATTTATTTGAGATAAAAAAAAGCCACCCAAAGGTGGCTTTTTTGTTTAAACCGTCTGATTACAGACCGTTAAACTCATCATTAAATGCTTGGCTTAATGCTTGATCAACATCAGAGAAGTCATTTACAAGCTCATGCTCTGCAGCTTCAGCTTCTTGACGACGACGTTCTAAGTGATACGCAAGACCCGTACCTGCAGGAATCAAACGACCCACAACCACGTTCTCTTTCAGACCGCGTAGATCATCTTCTTTACCTGTTACAGCAGCTTCAGTTAACACACGAGTTGTTTCCTGGAACGATGCAGCAGAGATGAACGAGTCAGTAGAAAGCGATGCTTTAGTAATACCCATCAATTGACGTTCATACTTCGCAGGGAACTTGTTCTGAGCAAGTACAGCTTGGTTTTCAGCAACCATGCGGATGTAATCCACTTGTTCGCCTTTAATGAAGCTAGTATCACCACCATCAGTGATTTCAACTTTACGCAACATTTGACGCACAATAACTTCGATGTGCTTGTCGTTGATTTTTACACCTTGCAGACGGTAAACGTCCTGAACTTCGTTCACGATGTAGTTAGTCAACGCCACTTCACCTTTCAGACGTAAGATGTCATGCGGGTTTTGTGGACCGTCAGAAACTGTTTCACCACGGTTTACATGTTCGCCTTCGTACACGTTAATGGTACGCCATTTCGGAATCAACTCTTCGTAAATTTCAGAGCCGTCGTCTGGAGTAATCACTAAACGGTTTTTACCTTTGGTCTCTTTACCGAAGCTTACAACACCTGAAATTTCAGCCAAGATTGCATGTTCTTTCGGTTTACGTGCTTCGAACAAGTCAGCTACACGCGGAAGACCACCGGTAATATCACGGGTACGTGAAGTTTCTTGTGGTACACGACCAATAACGTCACCCACACCAATTGTTTCGCCATCACGGACAGAAAGAATGGTGTTTTGTGGCAAGAAGTAGAACTGTTCGCCACCATCTGTAGTATCCAGTACCACTGCAGGACGCATATCTTTACCTGACGCAGGACGTGAAGTCACTGGCAAGATTTCGATAGTCGACATACCGGTTGCATCATCAGTTTTCGATGTAACAGTTACGCCATCAGCGATTTGGCTGAAACGTACTTTACCTGCAACTTCGGTAACAAGTGGATGCGTATGCGGATCCCAAGTTGCAACGATACCGCCAGCTGCTACAGCTTCGCCATCTTTCAGTACGATAGACGCACCGTATGGGATTTTGTAGCGTTCACGTTCGCGACCTAAGTCATCCGCAATACCGATTTCACCTGAACGGGAAGTCGATACCAAGTGACCTTTGGCATGCTGTACAGTTTTCACGTTATGGAAACGTACAGTACCTTTGTTACGCACTTGAACACTGTTTGCAGCAGAAGTTCGGCTTGCAGCACCACCCACGTGGAATGTACGCATGGTTAACTGGGTACCCGGTTCACCAATTGATTGTGCCGCCATAACACCTACAGACTCACCAGGATTTACCTGATGACCACGTGCAAGGTCACGACCATAACATTTCGCACATACACCGAAGGTAGATTCACAAGAAACCACTGAGCGTACTTTAACTTCGTCGACACCCGCTTCTTCAATGAAGGCAGCAAGTTTTTCGTCAATAAGCGTATTACGTGGAAGAATGACATCGTCAGAACCCGCACGTTTCACATCTTCAGCAACAACACGGCCCAATACTCGAGCACCCAGGTTCTCGATGACATCACCACCCTGAATGAATGGAGTCATGACAAGACCGCTTAAAGTACCGCAATCAGGTTCAGTAATAACCAAATCCTGCGCTACGTCTACCAGACGACGAGTCAAGTAACCAGAGTTCGCTGTTTTAAGTGCTGTATCGGCCAAACCTTTACGCGCACCGTGTGTTGAAATGAAGTACTGGAGTACTGTCAAACCTTCACGGAAGTTTGCTTTAATCGGGGTTTCAATGATCGAACCATCCGGTTTCGCCATCAAACCACGCATACCTGCAAGCTGACGAATCTGAGCTGCCGAACCACGGGCACCAGAATCAGACATCATATAGATACTGTTGAATGATTTTTGCTTCTCGTCTTCACCCTGTTTGTTTTTAACAGTGGTGAAAGACAAGTTGTCCATCATCGCTTTCGCTACTTGGTCATTGGTACGTGCCCAAATATCGACAACCTTGTTATAACGTTCACCGGCAGTTACGAAACCTTGTTCAAACTGTTGTTCGATTTCGCGAACTTCAGTTTCTGCTTTTTCGATAATCGTATACTTAGTTGGCGGAATAAGCATATCTTCCATACCAACAGATACACCAGAGCGAGTCGCTTGACGGAAGCCTAGGTACATCAACTGGTCAGCAAAGATAACGGTATCTTTAAGACCCAATTTACGGTAACAAGAGTTAATTAACTTAGAGATGTTCTTTTTAGTCATCTCAACGTTAATTTGCTGGAAGTCCATACCTTCAGGAACAACTTCCCAAAGCAAGCAACGGCCAGGAGTGGTATCAACAATAATGGTTTGCTGTTCGCGGTTACCATCTTCATCAATCACAGTCTGGTGTACACGTGCTTTTACGCGAGCGTGCAAGTTCACTTGACCGGTAGCCAATGCGCGGTTTACTTCGTCAGTATCCGCAAACACCATGCCTTCACCTTTGGCATTGATTGCATCACGCGTGATGTAATACAAGCCCAAGACAACGTCCTGAGACGGTACGATGATTGGTTCACCGTTCGCTGGAGACAAGATGTTGTTTGTAGACATCATTAACGCACGAGCTTCTAACTGAGCTTCAAGTGTTAATGGAACATGTACCGCCATTTGGTCACCGTCGAAGTCGGCGTTGAACGCAGCACATACGAGTGGGTGTAGACGGATCGCTTTACCTTCAATCAGGGTCGGTTCAAATGCTTGAAGACCCAAACGGTGAAGTGTTGGCGCACGGTTCAACATTACTGGATGTTGACGGATCACATGAGCAAGAACGTCCCAAACTTCTGGAGTTTCGCGTTCAACCATTTTCTTCGCAGCTTTAATGGTTGTTGCTTGGCCAGATGCCTGTAGTTTCGCAAAGATAAATGGTTTGAATAATTCAAGTGCCATTTTCTTAGGAAGACCACATTGGTGCAAACGTAAAGTCGGACCTACTGTAATAACCGAACGACCTGAATAGTCGACACGTTTACCGAGCAAGTTTTGACGGAAACGACCTTGTTTACCTTTGATCATGTCTGCCAAAGATTTAAGAGGACGTTTGTTTGAACCGGTGATTGCGCGACCACGACGACCGTTATCAAGCAATGCATCTACAGACTCTTGCAACATACGTTTTTCGTTACGTACGATGATGTCTGGAGCTGAAAGGTCAAGAAGACGTTTCAAACGGTTGTTACGGTTGATCACACGACGGTAAAGGTCATTCAAGTCAGAAGTCGCGAAACGACCACCTTCAAGCGGAACCAACGGACGAAGATCGGGTGGAAGAACTGGAAGTACAGTCAACACCATCCATTCAGGCTTGTTGTTCGAATCGTTGAATGCTTCCATCAACTTCAGACGTTTAGACGCTTTTTTCAGCTTGGTTTCTGAAGTTGTTTGTGGAATTTCTTCACGAAGACGCGCAATTTCAGCTTCAAGATCGATGTCTTTCAACAGGTCTTGAATCGCTTCTGCACCCATTTTCGCGCTGAATTCATCACCGTGTTCTTCTAATGCTGTGAAGTATTCTTCATCGTTAAGAAGTTGGTATTTCTCCATTGGAGTCATACCCGGATCTGTTACAACGTAAGATTCGAAATACAATACACGTTCGATATCACGTAAAGTCATGTCTAAAAGAAGACCGATACGGGATGGTAATGATTTCAAGAACCAGATGTGTGCAACCGGTGACGCAAGGTCAATATGACCCATACGCTCACGACGAACTTTCGCAGTTGTTACTTCAACGCCACATTTTTCACAAATGACGCCTTTGTATTTCATACGCTTGTATT
>Ga0308160_10000207_pt1 | contig 147474 bp, 93 predicted proteins | sample PhyFR1_FD_201036 | JGI IMG/M metagenome (GOLD analysis project Ga0308160, IMG submission 201036) | Phyllosphere microbial communities from UC Gill Tract Community Farm, Albany, California, United States - DLSLF.R1 | ecosystem: Host-associated > Plants > Phyllosphere > Unclassified | place... | reverse complement strand
GTATAGTTGGTTTACCAAATGTTGGGAAATCGACTCTTTTTAACTGTTTATCAAATGCAAAAGCGCAGGCAGCAAACTTTCCCTTTTGTACTATTGAGCCCAATGTTGGCGTAATTACGGTTCCAGATGATCGTTTGACCAAACTTGCTGAGTTGGTTAAACCGAATAAGGTACAACCAAATACAATCGAGATTGTAGACATTGCCGGATTGGTAAAAGGTGCATCAAAAGGTGAAGGCCTGGGAAACCAGTTTTTAGGGAATATCCGTGCTACAAATGCTATTATCCACGTTTTACGCTGCTTCGATGATGGAAACGTAATCCACGTTGATGGTTCTGTTGATCCCATCCGTGATAGGGAAATTATCGATACGGAGTTACAGCTTAAAGATTTGGATACGGTTGATAAACGCATCCAAAAGGTAGAAAAAATGGCTAAAACCGGCGGCGATAAAGATGCTAAACGTACTTATGAAATTTTAACAGTAGTTAAATCTCATTTAGAAAGCGGTAAATCTATCCGTACTGCACCATTGGCCCAGGATGATTTTGATTTTATTGAAGATTTAGGCTTACTTACCCAAAAACCGGTAATGTACGTTTGTAATGTTGATGAAGCTTCGGTAATTAATGGCAATAAGTATGTAGATCTGGTAAAGGCAAATGTTGCTGATGAAAATGCTGAGGTTTTGGTAATCTCTGCTAAAATCGAATCAGAAATTGCTGAACTGGAAAGCTATGAAGAGCGTCAGGAGTTTTTAGCTGATTTAGGTTTAACTGAATCAGGTGTAAATAAACTGATCCGCGCGGCTTATAAGTTATTGAACCTTTATACCTACTTTACTGCCGGTGTGCAAGAGGTTAGGGCATGGACAATTACTAAAGGTTTTACAGCACCACAGGCTGCAGGTGTGATCCACACTGATTTTGAAAAAGGTTTTATCCGCGCTGAAGTGATTAAATACAACGATTTCGTAACCTTAGGTTCTGAAAACGCCTGTAAAGATGCGGGTAAGCTTGGCGTAGAAGGAAAAACTTATGTAGTGGAAGATGGCGACATCATGCACTTTAGGTTTAATGTTTAAACCCTAAAGGAGAATTAAAGTATAGAGCCGCTCTTTAGAGCGGCTTTTTTTGTTTATAGCGCATCTGCCCCGGAAAGTTTTGCCACGGAGGCTCAAAAAAAATGAAAGATTATACGCAATTAGCAGTTTTATAGGAAATTAACCACAGATGCACACGGATGAACACAGATAAATTAATGTTTTAGTCAGAGTTGACAACTTTAATGGTAAGGTGGCACAGAAAGTTGTCAACTCTTAAAGTATCATGAGTAATCTTTGCCTTGGAGACACGGGAAACACAGAAGACTATAATCAATTCATCAGAATCTTTTTTGAGTTTGGTGTCAGAATCGAACTGACTACACTGGTTTTGCAGACCAGTACACATCCATTGTGCATACCAAACAATTAGCAATAAAAAAGCCGCTTATTACATTTGTAACAAGCGGCTTTTAAATCTTTTTATATTTTTTATCAGATAAATAAAGTCAACCCGTTACTTTTTGAGTAACAAAAACACGAGTTCAAACAATATTTTTCTGTTGTAATTTTCACGATGCAAAGATAAATATACTTTCTTAATTATGAAGTTTTTTTTTTGTAAAGAGTTGACAACTTATATGCAAGGCTGGCCGTCAAGTTGTCAACTCAAATACTATTGATTAAACCTCTAACCCATAGGCAGCTAATTGGGCTTTGGTATCTTCGTAATTGGTGTGATAAATACCTTTTAAGCCTAAACCCTCGGCAACCTGTACAAATAACATTCTATCATCAATATACAAACTGGTTTCTACATCACTTTGCGAAATATCGATGGCTACTTTAAAAATATCGGCATCTGGCTTGCGGAAATGTACAAAACTCGATGAGACAAAGAAATCGACAAATTCGTTCAGTTTAAAGGTATTGATCCGGTATTGGTTCAATTCCCTGCCCTCATTGCTGATTACGGCTACTTTTAAACTATATTTCTTTTTTAAATCGCAGATCAACCGGATCATTTCGGGATATGGAAGTGATTTTTTAAACATGAATTCCTTAAAGTCATCATAACTAAAGCTGCGTTCTTCGAAGAAAACAATACGTTCTAAATATTCGTCAAGGGTAAGTTTACCCACTTCATAAGTGTCGAAAGTAAGGTGGTGGCGTTCTTCCAGGTCAACAGAATCGAGGTTGAAAAGCACAGAAGCTTCTCCCCTTGCGTGCCTATCCCAGCCGTTGGTTAATAAAACGCCTCCGATATCGGTAAAAAGTGTGGTAATTTTCTTTTGCATGGTTTAGGTTTAAAGTAATACGCCTTTTAAAATTAATACGGCAACACTAAAATAGATTACAATCCCGGTTACATCTACCATGGTTGCTACAAATGGCGCTGATGAAGTGGCCGGGTCGAGTTTCAGTTTTTTCAGAATAATAGGCATCATAGAACCGATTAAACTACCCCATAACACAATACCAACCAGGGTGAAAAATATGGTTGTGGCAATTAAAAACCAATGCGGTCCGTAATTGTAAAGATGTAATTCTTGCCAGGTAACAATACGGATAAAACCAATTGTACCTAAAATAATGCCAAGTAAAGCACCTGATACCAACTCGCGACGCATTACGCGCCACCACTCGGCTATGGTTACTTCGCCCAGGGCCATTGCCTGAATAATCAATGTAGAGGCCTGCGAACCGCTATTACCACCACTACTCATGATCAATGGAATAAACAATGATAAAACCACTGCCTTTTCGAGCTCAATTTCGAAATGCTGCATGGCGGTTGCTGTCAACATTTCGCCTAAAAACAGTACAATAAGCCAACCTGCACGTTTTTTTACGAGTTTAAGGATCGGAATATCAAGATAGGGCTCATCCAGGGCTTCGGTACCCCCTATTTTGTGCATATCTTCTGTATATTCTTCGTTGGCGATCCATAAAATATCATCAACTGTAACGATACCCAACAGGACATTATTTTCATCCACTACAGGCAAAGCTACACGATTATTCATCCTGAAGATGTTGATTGCGTCTTCCTGCGGATCGTTGGCTTTAAGTGCAATAAAACGTTTGTCGGTTAATTCGCCGATAATGGCTTCCGGATCGGCCAATAAAACCTCCCGAATCCTGATATCATCCAACAATACTCCATCTTTATTAATGACGTAAACTACATCAATGGTTTCGGAGTTTTTGCCATAGCGCCTGATGTGCGCCAAGACACGGGTAATAGACCATTCAGGTTTTACGGCGATGTAATCGGGCGTCATTAAACGACCGATACTATCTTCTTTATAACCTAAAAGTGCAAGGGATTCTTTACGTTCTTCGGGCGGTAAAAGGGTAATCATCTTTTTTACCACATCACCTTTTAACTCACTAAAAAGTGCTGTACGGTCATCTGGTGGCAGATCTTTGATGATCTGGTTCAGTTTATTGCCCGAAAGTTTTTTAATGATACGCTCCTGGGTAGGGAAATCCAGGATCCTGAATACGTTTACAGCCCTGTTAAGGGATAGGGTTTCGATAAATTTAGCCGCATATTGTGGAAGTTCATCAATCAGTTCTTCAACATCCGAAATATTCAGTTGATCGAGATATTGTTTTAAAGCTTTATCATTCTCTTTTTCAAGCAGTTCCTGAATTTCTTCCACAACCATTTCTTCCATACACCAAATTTAATTTATTACATGCCTAAACCTCTATTAACGGTTCGCAAAGGTGCATTTTTATTTCTTAAAAAGCCAACCTAAGCACTTAAAAACCATGAACCGAACAGCCGAATTTAAAAATATGAATGCATAAACCCAACCTGCAGGAATGTTTAGGCAATGATTTAATCATTTTTTAACATAAAAAACATCAGGTTAAGCGGTAGCGAATTTAAGATCGGATTATTGGTTAAAATTTGCCTTTATATTTCGATGAAATGTATTTGATTTTTCTATATTTGCAGCCTTGCTCCCGTAGTTCAATGGATAGAATTATGGTTTCCGGTACCATCGATATGAGTTCGAATCTCGTCGGGAGCACATTTTTCTACAAAGGATAAGCGGTCTTGCTTTTAGGTTCTGAAAGTACAAAGTAGCTTTGAACAGTTGTAATATTTGGTAGTGTTGCCAACTTATTCCTTAAAAACTGATGATAAGCGTATATATCCCTGGTTGCAATGCGAAGGATAAAATCATGCGCACCCATTATCTGCAGGCATTCCATCACTTCACTAAACTTTGAAACCTCGGTTTCAAATTCTATTAGCTATTTGCTGTAATATATTCGTTAGGCTTCCAATTACAAAAAAAAATAAGAAAGTGGATTAGCCACATTTAAATAGAAAAAAAAAGCCTAGAGTTGTGGAAAACTGTTTCATTTAATTTAGTTAATAATTAATTGCTCACAATACTGGATGGCATGCCCATTAAGCAAGCCTCTTAATTAATATTGTCCTGTAAAATAACAGGTACAACATTCTCAAAAACATGTAAAAACAACTCCCAAGTGTATAATTAAGTATATAAATTAAGTTTAATTGATATATTAGCCCTATGCAAAAGGAACTGGCGGATGAAAAGTTGATCCTGGCAAAAATTGCCAATGGAGATCAACAGGCTTTCGGCAGTCTTTTCAATTTCTACAGGAATAAAGTGTATGGTTATGCTTATGCCATCCTTCAGGTTGATACTTCGGCAGAAGAAATTGTTCAGGATGTTTTTATAAAACTCTGGATCAAAAGAGAAACTATAATCAACATTGATAATTTTGGCGGTTTTTTGAGAACAATCGTTAAAAATGAAACGCTCAATGCATTAAAAAAAATCGCTTTAACACAAAAAAGCCATCAAATTGCAAATTTAGATACCACAGAAATTGATTTAAGCACTGAAAACACCATTCAATTCCGCGAAACCAAAAGATTATTAGAGGCTGCAATAGAAAAACTTCCTCCGCAACAAAAATTAATCTATAATTTATGCAATGTTGAGGGATTAAAACAAAAAGATGTCGCAAATCAGCTTAATATTTCTCCTTTAACTGTAAAAACCCACCTAAGAGATGCAGTAAAAGCGATTAAAAACTACCTTTCAACCCACGATGAGGTAATAGCTGCCCCCCTTTTATTATTTTTTTTAAAATAATTTCATTTTTCACTACCTCCTTTCCCGATTTCACTTGTCATGTTTATATAGTGCGTTCAGATCATCTACTGATCACGCTTAAAACCAAACAAAATGGAACAAGATAGATCAGCCTATTTATTTCAGCAATATGTTAATAAAACCTGTACTCGGTCAGAGTTACAGGAATTTATGGAAATCGTAAAAACCTCAGATGATTCGGATATATTAGATATCATCATGGATAATTTCTGGAAAAAAAGCGAAGAAATTGAAATGAGTAAAAATAAGGCGGAGGCCATACTGGATAAGGTTTTTTCGTCAAATATTAGGCCCGCCGTAAAAAAGCCCAAATTAACGCTGCGATGGTTAGGTTGGGCCGCCGCAATTTTCGTTATCGGGCTTGCTGCACTTTTAATGAATAAGCGTTCACAAAAACAGGCAGAATTTGCCAATAACGATGTGGCTGTAAATCTGATAGAACATGCTGTAGAATCGATCACGGCCAAAACCTATAAAGAACACCAAAAAATAACCTTGCCCGATGGCAGTACCGTTATTTTAAACAGCAACAGTTCATTGGTTTACCCTAAAGTTTTTGGGCCAAGAAGGGCCGTTACTTTAATTGGAGAAGGATATTTCGACATTAAACATGATGATAAAAAGACTTTTACCGTTTACACCGGCAAACTTAGAACAACCGTTTTAGGCACTGCATTTAATATAAAAGCTTACGATACCGATAAAAATATAGAGGTTACGGTTACCCGCGGAAAAGTGGGTGTATTGAGTAATAACGCCACACTCGGTATTTTAACACCCAACCAACAGATCGTTTTCAACAAAGATTACAAAAAATCGAACCTTACAAAGGTTATTGCTAAAAACATTGTACAATGGCAGGAAAGTGATCTTTTTTTCGACGATATTTCTATGGAGGAAGCTACACAGGTGCTTTCGAAAAAATTTAATACGCCAATTACTTTCAGTAATGACCTGGCAAAAAAATGCAGGTTTACGGCAACTTTTTTAAAAGGAGAATCGCTTGAGGAGATCCTTAAAATCATCTGCTCCTATAACAATGCACAGTACCAAACCAACGCCAGCGGAATAACCATCAAAGGCGGAGGATGTGAATAACATGAAGTAATCAATTAATCAACTAAACCAAACAACATGAAAAAAAATTACCAGCTGCGAATTTAAATGAATAAAAAACTCCTTGTCGCTAAACAAGGAGTAGGCTGTTGATACAGCGCTAACTGTATCAACGTGTTTAAACAATTTTCTAGGATTCATTTAAAACATTTAAAATTATGTATTTTTCTGCACAATCGGCAGAGGGCAGGAAGAAATATGTTTTCTTCACTGCATCATCCCACACACGATATTTAATTCGTCAGCTTATGCGTATCAGCTTAATTATTGCTATCGTATTATCCGCCTCTCTACAATGTTTATTTGCAATTGATTTAAAAGCTCAATCGGCACAACAGGTAAAAATTTCTTTGGAAGTAAATGATGAAACGATAGCGTCAGCGATTAAAAAAATCGAACAGAACAGCCAGTTCAGGTTTTTATACCGCAACAATGAACTCAAGAACCTTAAAACCGTAAATCTTCCACTTAGCGAAAGAACCGTTAAAGAAACCTTAGACATTATTTTAAAAGGAACGGGATTAACTTTTATTCAGGTAGACAATAAAATCCTGATTTCGAAACAGTCTTTACCAACTACAGCCGAAACCGCGAAAGATATCCGTTTAACCGGAATGGTAACTGATGAGATCGGTGATCCGCTTCCGGGTGTATCTATCCGTATAAAGGGCGATAAAATGTTCAGCACTGCTTCTGATCAGTATGGGCATTTTGGCATTACGGTACCCAGCGGAAATGGCATCACCATTATTTTCAGCTATATTGGTTATGTAACCAGAGAAATTGCAGTTGACGACAAAACCCCGGCGCTTAAAATAGCTTTAGTACCCGAAGCCGGCAGTTTAAACGAAGTGCAGATTATTGGTTATGGCACCACTACCCGCAAAACCAGCACAGGTTCTGTAGCCTCAATTACCGCGAAAGAGATCGAAAAACAACCTGTAGGCAACCCATTGGCAGCCTTATCGGGCAGAATGTCGGGTGTATTAATCGCACAAAATAATGGTGTACCCGGAGGAGCCGTACAAGTACAGATTCGCGGGCAAAACTCCTTATCATCAGGCGGAATTCCTTTGTATGTAATTGACGGTGTTCCCTTTACCAATTTTAACGGAGGCTCACCCGCAACAGATAACTTAAATGCTTTCGGAACATCGGGCGCCAGCGGGGGAATCAGCCCTTTTGGAATGATTAATCCATCAGATATTGAGCGCATAGATATTTTGAAAGATGCTGATGCAACCTCTATTTACGGATCGAGAGGTGCAAATGGCGTAGTATTAATTACCACTAAAAAAGGGAAATCAGGAAAAGTTAAAATTGGCCTGAACCTGAACACTGGTTTTACAGAAGTTAACCGCTTTATCCCTACGCTAGATCTTCAGCAATATCTGGCTTTAAGAAAAGAAGCTTTCCAAAACGATGGCGTTACCCCAAATTCTACAAACGCACCAGATTTAACAGTTTGGGATCAAAACAACGGGACAGATTTCCAAAAGTTGCTGATCGGAAACAGAGGGCATGTAAACGAAATCCAGGGCTCCATGTCGGGAGGTAATGATCAGACCCGCTTTTTCTTTAATTCGGCTTATCGCAGAGAGAGTACCGTATTTTTAGGTGATAATGCTTCTAAGCGATTTTCTTCAAGATTAAACCTTGACCACAGTTCACAAAACAAAAAGTTCAATGCGTCATTTTCGGTAAGTTATTCTAATGACAATACCAACATCCCAACTTCCGATCTTTCGTCTGTATATAGCTTCCCCCCCAACCTACCACTCTATGATGCTGCAGGTAAATTGGCTTGGGTTACAGGTTTCACAAATCCGTTAGCAAGTTTACTGAGAAGATATAATGGTGTAACGAACAACTTGATTGCAAATTCAAATCTGCAATATAAAATCACACCTGAATTAACAGCTAAAGTAAATTTCGGTTATACAAACACCAGATTAGAGCAAACTGCAACTACACCTGCATCATCTCAAAATCCAGCAAACAACCCAACCAGCTCTGCAGTTTTCACTAATCTCAATGCACAGAACTGGATCATAGAACCAACATTAGATTATGTTAAAACAATCGGTCAGGGAAAGTTAACCGCATTAATTGGTACGAGTTTTCAGCAAAACACCTCTAATGGATTATCTCTTTTGGGCTCAAACTATAGCAACGAAGCGCTTTTAGGTACATTGGGTGCAGCAGGTACTACTACTGTTAATTACAACAACATTGTTAAATATAAATACAATGCTGTTTTTGCTAAGTTAAACTATGACTGGAATGAAAAATACCTTATCAATGCAACTTTTAGACGAGATGGGTCATCAAGATTTGGTCCAGCGAACCGTTTTGGAAATTTTGGTGCGATTGGTGCGGGATGGGTATTTACACAGGAAGATTTTGTAAAAGACAATCTCCCTTTCCTGAGTTTTGGTAAATTAAGGGGAAGTTTTGGTACTACCGGGAACGACCAGATTTCTAACTTTATCTACCTTCCGTTATACTCTAGTACAACCACCTATTTGGGAAATGCAGCAACTACCGTTACTACAATACCAAACGAAGACATTAAATGGGAAACCACTAAAAAATTAGAATTTGCGATTGATTTAGGTTTCCTGAAAGATCGGATTTCATTTACCGCAAACTATTACAGAAACCGATCTTCTGATCAGATTGCTTTTAATGCCTTAGCAACACAAAGTGGATACAATTCCTATCAGGCAAATTTACCTGCCTTAATTCAGAATAAAGGATTAGAATTAGAGCTTAACAGCACAAACATAGTGAGTAAGGATTTCACCTGGAAAACCAATGTAAACTTTACCTTCACGGATAATAAGCTGCTTGAATTCCCCGATCTTGATAAGTCGTTCTCTGCATCCAGTTATGTAGTAGGTGAATCGATAAATCTTTTCAGGCTGTACCATTATTTAGGTGTAAACCCTGCAAATGGAACTGCAATGTATGAAGACAGGGATGGCAATGGTATCATTAATATCAACGATCGTTATGTAGCTGATCTAGGAACACCGTTTTTTGGAGGCTTTAATAATACATTTACTTACAAAGGTTTTGAATTGGGTATTTTCTTCCAGTTTAACCATCGTTTTGGTGTAACACAAATAGTAAATACAAGGCCTGGTGCTTTTGCCAATCAAAATGATTATTGGTTGGACAGGTGGACGCCAACTAACACCAATTCTAATATCCCAGGTTCTTCTGCAACAGCTGGAACAGCAATAGCATCATCTTACAACTTATTTACCTCCTCTGATGCAGTGTATGGCGATGCATCTTATTTAAAGCTGAGATCAGTTAATTTCTCTTATACGCTTCCGCAAGAATGGCTCAGGCATGTAAAAATTTCTAACGCAAGTGTTTTCGTTCAGGGACAGAATTTGTACACATGGGCAAAGAATAAATACATTCTGGATACTGAAACCACAGTTCAGGGAGGACCTTCGGGATTGGGAACAGGTGTAATCGGACAGGTTCTACCTCCATTAAGAACAATAGTATTTGGTGTTAACTGTTCATTCTAATCTAAAAAACATGAAAAAAGTATATAAAAATTCTATTTATAAAATATTGATCCTTGGAGTGGCCTTAGCTGTTTCATCATGCAAAAAGTTTGTAGAGTTAGGAGCGCCTCCTACACAGATTTTGTTCGAAGATGCTTTCAAAACTGACGCCACAGCACAAAGTGTTGTGTTAGGACTTTATTCAAACAATGTGACCACATCAAGCATAGGCAATTTTAGTTTTTTCTCTGGTATTTCTGCCGATGATCTTCAGTATAACGGTGTTGATGCTGCTTATCAAGAGTTTGTAAATAACGCCCTAACCACAACTAATAGTTCTGTTAGCAATGTTTGGGCAAACACCTACGGTCTGATCAAAAACACAAACAACGCGATTAGTGGTATCAGCGCGTCAACAACCTTAACACCTTCGGTAAAAAATCAGCTCCTGGGAGAGGCTAAGTTTATGAGGGCTTACGCTTACTTTTATTTGGTAAACCTTTATGGAGATATTCCTTTACCATTAAAGGATGATTATGCTGCTTTCGAGAATGCAACACTTCCACGCACCCCGTCTACTCAGATTTATGCACAAATCATCAAAGATTTAGCCGAAGCTCAAACACTATTACCAACTGCTTATGTTGGAACGTTTAGAGGTAGAATTAACAAATATGCAGCAGCAGCACTTTTAGCCCGTGTTTATCTTTATCAAAAAGATTATGCCAATGCTGAAATACAAGCTACCCAGGTAATTGGCTCAGGCGTTTATAGTTTGCCAAGTCCGGATATATCATTTGTTAATAACAGTAATGAAATTATCTGGCAAATTGCTACTATAAATGGGTTTTCTACCTTTGGTGCCAATTATGTTACAACTGCAACATCTATTCCTGTATTTTCTCTGGCGGATGCCACTTATTTAAGCTTCGAAAGCACTACAGATTTACGAAGAACAAACTGGGTAACGCCTAAAACCATTGCCGGCAAAACTTATTATGGCATTGCGAAGTACAAAGTAGCTTCGGGAACCGGAAATGAATACAATGTGGCTTTAAGATTTGCAGAACAATATTTAATCCGTGCCGAAGCAAGGGCGCAACAAAACAACCTTACCGGTGCAAAAACGGATTTAGATGCCGTGAGAACCCGCGCTGGCTTAACAGGTGTGAGTACAACTTTAACACAGCCGCAAATGTTAACAGCTATCGAACAGGAGCGAAAGGTAGAATTATTTGGCGAATGGGGACACCGCTGGTTAGATTTAAAAAGAACGGATCGTGCTAATGCTGTTCTGGGTGCTTTAAGACCGACTACCTGGAAAACAACTTCAGCTTTATATCCGATTCCACAGGCCCAAATCATCATCAATACCAATTTGACACAAAACCCAGGCTATAATTAATTAGACCGACAATAAACTTAATTAAGTAAAATGAAAGCATTACAAATCATCGGAACATTTGCACTGATCGTAGCATCAGGGCAATTAATGGCACAAACCAAACCGGCAGATACCACTAAATTATATTTAGATAAATTAATTGCGTCAACAAATCCTACAGACAAGGAACTCTTAAATGCAAAGCTTAAAACACTTGCGGCTTCGAATAGCGAAAAGGAAATGGATATTGCCATTAACTACTATTACCGCTTAAAAAACCAAAAGGCGACCGATTCTTTATTGGAAAACGAAGTTGTAAAATTTCCAACAGGATCAAGGGCAAGAAGTAAAGTGGCCAGCGATGAAATTTACCCACTCAAAACTGTTGAAGAAAAAGAAAAAGCATATCAGAAATGGGTTAAAAAATTTCCACCAAATAAAGATGGTGGTGAAGATTTAATCGTTTATGATTACGTGGTAAATTCAATTGCAAACGGATATGCCGAGAAAAAAAATACTGCAAAGGCCATTGAATATGCGAACAAGCTTCAGGTAGATTTTTGGAAAGGAAATGGCTACGGAAGTTTAGCAGAAACTTTTTACAAAAACGGGGATCTGAAAAATGCTTCTATTTACTATAAAAAAGCAATGGAAAGCGCTAAAGTTTATTATGACGGAAAATTACCGGATGAGAATTCTTCAAAATTTGCAGCTTCAGGCTATCCAGGTTTAACCATGACGTATGCAGGCATTCTTTTCGAACAAAAAAACTACAATGAGGCATTAAAGTATGCAGCGTTAGCATCTACTAATCCAAAAACAGCATCACCAAGGTCTAATTTCCAATATGCCAAAATTTTGATGGCCTTAAACAGAAACCAGGAAGCTTATGCCAAATTGGAGGAAGCCGTAAAATCAGGCAAGGCCAATGATGAAATGAGTGCAACCTTTAAAACACTTTATATAAAGGTGAAAGGCAGCGATGCCGGTTTCGACCAATATGCAGCAGAAATCAGAAAGGGTATCATCGCCAATCTTCAGCAAAAATTAAATAAGGAAATGGTTAAAAAACAAGCGATAGATTTCACTTTAACTGATCTGGATGGCAAACAGGTTACCTTAAGCAGTTTAAAAGGAAAAACAGTAATCTTAGATTTTTGGGCCACCTGGTGCGGTCCGTGCAAAGCCTCTTTCCCTGCTATGCAAATGGCTGTAAATAAATATAAAGATGATCCAACGGTAAAATTCCTGTTTATTCATACCTGGGAAAAAACAGCTACACCAATCCAGGATGCGGGTGATTACATCAAATCTCAAAATTATAAATTCGAAGTGTTAATGGACACAAAAGATCCTGAAACGAAAATAAACAAAGTGGTGAGTGATTATAAAGTGAATGGAATTCCTTCAAAATTTGTAATTGATCCTCAGGGAAATATCAGATTCAATTTAATGGGCTTCGATGGCAGTAACGAAGCTGCTGTAGATGAAATATCGATGATGATTGATATGGCCAGAAAAGGATAATACAAAAGGTATCATTTTTTTTAATCGCATTTAGCTAAATTTAAGTTTGCTAAATGCGATTTTTTGTTTTAATGAGACCGAGCATACTGATTCCTTTAAGCAAAATCGACCTTTACATCAATACGCCCTTTTTGGGCTTAATAGGCAATGGTATATCCTGATCTTTAATCATTTCTTTGAGATCAATTTCGATGGTACGGCACAATGAAAGCATGGGAATATCATTTGGGAGTCCTTCAAAAGGGTTTTCAGAATAGTCGCCTACAAGCTCCATCATCACAAAGAGCCAGCCAATAAGGGTAATTACCGGTACAGCCAGCCAGGTTCCGTAGGCACCCAGCCTATCAAACTCTGCTACCAGACCAAAGGGCAGCAGAAAAATAAAAATGGATAGAAACAGTAAACTAGCACTCCCGTACTGACGGGGCAATGGAAATTTTTTAATGCGCTCGGCCTTACCCTGCTGCTCAAAAAAATCATTCAGGATTTTTTGCAGCTCTATTTGGCGAAAATCGTCAATCAGATCCTGCGCTCTTAACTGTTTCAGCTGTTGAGATTGTCTATCTATAATCTGCGTGGCTATGTTGGTACATTTAATCAAATCGTCGTACTCTCCGGCCTGCAGGTGTCTGCTTAACTGGTTTTCATCATACTCTCCCTCCAATAAACCAATACCATGATTCTGTATCCGCCGCCTTGTAAGCTTGGCGATTTGCACACTCTGGTTAATATGTTCCCACGAAGTTGGTGCCAAAAGCTCACTACGTAATTCGTAAAGCCAGGCGATGTGACGATACACAAGCGTTTTTACGATATCGTTTATTTCCGGCTCCGATAATGCCTCCTTACGAAACTGGTTGCCAACATAAGCCCGCAGGTTTGTACCCCATGCCCTGCTGCCATTTACTATAGAACCCCATATTTTACGCGCTTCCCAAAGCCGGTCGTAAGCCTGGTTATTCTTGAAACCAATATAAAAAGCAACAGCAGTACCTACAATGGCTACTGATGATAATGGAATAGCGACCCATTTTATATGCAGGTATTTATACATAAATACGGCAATGCCCGACCATAAAGCCAGCCAAATCAGATGTCGGCCCGCGAATTCCATCAATCCCCGGAAATTAAAATTTTTATTAATATACATAACCTATCCGCTTCTTTGTATTTATTCAAACTAGTAAGAAACGTATCCAAAGCTTTTTGCAGGCCGGGAATCCGCATTCATTTTTATCCGAATATTTGCAGTACTAAAAATAGGTTAATCGTATTTTATCGAAATAGAGAATAGTTAAGCAGGCATAAATGTGCTATAAATGCTGTAAATCGCTCCATAAAGATCATTTGTGCTATAGTAAAAACACTTAAATATGAATGAAGAAGTCTTTCAGAAAATTTAATGCCCAGACTTCATGTTAAGTAAAAAGCTTTATAGTGGAAAGCAAATGGAGTAAGAAAAGAATATTTTGAACTATAATAACTTTAATACCAGCTTTTCCCACTCCTCTTCGAGCGTGAAACTGGGCATTTGCTCTTCTGCCCTGTTATACCAGTAGCCAGCGTTCCAAAGATCGCCTTCTTTGCGGTGAAGGTATGCATGAACTTGCGCAGAGGCACGGTCGTTTAAATGGTCGACCTGTTGATGGGCTTTGTCCCAATCTCCTTTGCCATCATACCAAAGTGCTTTCAATTGAACCGAAAGATTGGCGTCAGGATGTGATGCACTGAGGGATGCTCTAAATTCTATTATATTCTTCATGGAAGCGCTAAATTAAGGGATTAGGATTTGTGAATCAAGTCATATAATCACGGGAAATCGTCATTCCCAACCCGATAGCTCCCAGGTTGATTGGGAACTATGCAATCTTCATGAATACCTTTGAAATAATGAAAACTTGTGAATAATCTTAATACAATAGTTTTAAGATTCCCGCCTACGCGAGAATGACGACCTTTCTATTGAATTGGTTATCATGGATCAATCTAAAACCTGTTTTCCCTGTAATGCCCGATAAACCACTCTAACGTAGGATTTTTATTGGATTCTTTATAAGCCAGCACCACTTCTGTATTCACAGGGATATCATTAAGTGTGATAAAAGATACTTTCAATTGTGCATATTGCTCTTTTAACGATGAAGGTAAGATCGATACGCCCAGTCCTGCTTCTACCAGTTGTAATATCGAATGCACATTATTGGCTTCATGGGTAATATCGGGTGTAAAACCCATTCTTTGGCAAATTTCGATCAGTTTTTGATTGTACTGCGGAGCAAAATCCTTATTAAAAAAGATAAATGGACTCTTTTTTAAAAAATTGGCAAATGCTTCTTTCGAAAACCGCTGATCTGTATAAGGAATCACCACCACAAAGGGGTCAAAAAATAAAGATTCCACTTTTAATTTTTCGGATAGTACGGGTGCCCGTAAAATGCCAACATCAAGTCTCCCCTCCTCCAGTTCTTTAATCTGCGTAAGTGTGGGAACCTCGAACAAACTGGTTTTTAGATAAGGGAATTCTTTTTGCATTGATTTTAAAATTTCGGCAAGGTGCGATTGATAAACAGAACTAATGTAACCGATTTTTAATTCGCCGCTTACCCCATCATGTATTTTACGCAGCACTTCTTTGCTTTCTTCGAGTTTGGCAAATAAGGCATCCACCTCAGCCTTAAAGTATTTTCCGGCATCGGTTAAGGTTACCTGTTTGTTACTGCGTTGAAATAACTGTACCTGAAGTTCTTCTTCGAGTTCTTTAATCTGCCGGCTTAAAGGTGGTTGTGAAATAAAAAGTTTGCTTGCCGCTTTGGTAAAATGAAGCTCTTCTGCTACGGTTTTAAAATATAAGAGATGTCTGAGCTCCATAATTATAATACTTAATAAGTATCAATATATGCAAAAATTGATATTTTACAAATATGATCAACAAGCTTAACTTTATCAAAAAAATAAAATATGGATGCAGATTATTCGCAGAAAGCAACAAATGAAGAAATTAAGACCAGGTTCGATCATGATGTAGAACGTTTTTCTAACCTCGAAAGCGGTCAGCAGACCACTATTGATGCACCCCTAACTATGGAACTTTGTCCGGGCGCAGCCGGATACATTAATCCGGGTGCCAAAGAACTGTTGGATATTGGTTGTGGAGCAGGCAATTATACCTTAAAAATGCTCAGCAAAATTCCAGACCTTAACTGCACTTTAAATGATCTTAGCATGCCGATGCTTGAGCGTGCAAAAGAGCGCGTTTCGGCACAAACCAATGGAGAAATAACGATTATACAGGATGATATGCGCAACCTCGATCTTCCTGACAATCATTTTGATATTATACTTGCTGCCGCAACTTTTCATCATTTGCGTACGGATGCAGATTGGGAACTCGTATTTACAAAAGTTTATAAGGCTTTAAAACCTGGGGGCAGCATCTGGATTTCGGACCTGATAGCACATGATTCGCCTTTGATTGACCAGCTTTTTCAGGATCACTATGGTGCCTATTTAGAAACACTTGGCGGCCCAGAATATAAACAAAAGGTATTCGATTACATTGCATACGAGGATACACCACGTTCTTTAAATTACCAGTTGGCGCTGTTGCAAAAAGTAGGATTTAAGGTTACGGAGATTCTGCATAAAAATTCATATTTCGCAGCGTTTGGTGCGATAAAATAGTGGGTGATTAACGCGCTCACTGCAAAAGAATATCTTTGATAGATTAAAGAATTCTAATTCTTGTATATGCTTTTTACTACATTCTGCCACGGAACATGAATTAATCATGAAGAAAATTTAAAACAGAATAAACCTTTGTACAAATGTAACAAACTTGTTATATTCACATTAACATTTATCGTGTTTACTTATCAAACAAGTTAGTTATGAGAAAAGGTGTTATTACACATATTGATCCGTTTTTAGGAAAAGGTTTTATCGAAGATGAAAATGGGCAGGACATTTTTTTTGATCTTGAGCTTATACAAAGTGATATCAACGCCGGGGATCTGGTAAATTTCCAGATTATTCTCGGGTCTGATGGCCTGGTTGCTTCTGATGTCCAACAAATGGTTAAAAGAAAGGAGATGAACCTATCTGGTATGCAACAGTAAAACATTAATTCATACTACAAAAACAAAAAAACAGTAGCAAGCTGATGCTTACTACTGTTTAAAATTAAATGTTTCCTTATTTAAGGATTGGTCAAAAAGATTTAACCTTATTAATACCCCTGGTTCTGCTTAATTGATTTAGTCACATCAAGTGTTGCCTGCGGGATCGGAAAAATCCTCCTGAAGGGTTGAGTGGTCGGTTTGGCACTAAAAGGCAGTTCATATTTCCCGAAACGGATCATTTGCGGGCGTCTTAACAGTTCCCAATACGTTTCATAAGCAATTTCCTTATATAATGTGGCCTCGTTGAGCGAGGTGATCGGTGTACCAGCAGTGCTGCCGTAATAAGCTTCACGTTTTCTTGAAGTACGTAACATGTTAATATCGGCCATTGCCTCTGCTACCATCCCCTTGCGAAAATAGGCCTCGGCACGCATGGTGTAGATGGCCCCCAGGCGGATCAGCGGAATATCTACATTGCTTGTTCCGTTATCCAGCTCAGGGTCAAACTCGTATTTAAAACAGCGTGCACCGCGGTTGATCTCATTCTGTGCAAACACCGCCTGTGTTGGATTAGAGAAGTTAAGTTCTGGTGTAAAATCCATCTTTGTAGATGTGCTTTTCTCCATTACCAGTTCCGAAACCTTGATCCTGCCATCGGCAGTCATTTCAAAACCACCTCCAGTGGTTAGCTTTGGCCCATATTGTTGGCCCACCATAATCCCTCTGTTGAAGTGGAACCAGGGCAGGTTGTTGCTCTTCGGCACGATATCGGTGGCCGGTACACTTCCCGGGCCATCGTTGGTGAACCAGGTACCGTCGGCATACTGGTATTTCTGTGTAAACCTAGGGTCGTCGTGGTTGCCGTCCCAGCTGGCATAAAACTGCGGACTGATACAGGCAGCATTGGTACCCCTGTTGGCCGGCGAAGGTTTTTGATTACGCTCCACGCAAACATAGGCGAAGGAGTTCGAGCCATTACGCAGGTAATCGATCTTCTGTACCACCACAAAAATCAGCTCCTTGCCGCCAGAGTTCTTGATTGCAAAGTTGTCGAAATAGTTGCTCAGCAAGCTGAATTTACCTGAGTTGATTAATAACGAGGTGTAACTAATCACCTTGTCCATATCCGTTTCGGCCGTATTTACCGATTTCTCGTTGAAGTTGAAACTTGCCGCATAACGGTCTTTAAAAACCGCACGGTTCAGGTACATGTTTGCCAACAGACCATAGGCAGCCTCCTTGGTAAACCTTCCGTTATGGGTAGATTGCTCACCAAGAGGGGCAAGATTGGGAATCAGGGCTTCTACCTGCAGAATGAGTTCATCGATCGCCGTGGCACCCTGTTTCATCTCCAATGGGGCTTTCTCATCCATCGGGTCGCGGTAAGGCGCCTGCCCGAAAAGATCAAGTGTGGTATAGGTATAAAAGGCCAATAAACCTTTTGCCTCGGCAAGGTAAAGCGTCTTTTGCGGGATACTGCTATTTGTTACCTCTTTGATCGCTGTTAATGATCTGGTGATCCCGTTAGTTAACATGTTCCAGTTATCGGTAACGATTGGATTATTGGGCGCCCAGGTAAACTCGTGCATCGAGCGCCATTTGCCCCCGTCACCCCAATCACTCCCGCGTGTGGGCAAAATAGCCTCGTCGGTAGTATATTCCTGTAATGAAAAAACTGCACCATGATCTACAAAGGTACCTTCTCCCAAACGGCTATATGCCGCTGTTAGTGCGCCTGCAGGATTGGAAGCACTACTGCCCAGTACTTCATCAAGCACTTTTTCGTCGAGCTTGGTACAGCCAGTAAAAACGAGCGCAGTAGCAAGCAGCATAATGTTTTTTATATTGAATATGTAATAGCTTTTCATTTTGTTATAATTTTAAGGTGGCACCAAAGATAATTGTACGTGCGGTTGGGTAACTGGTATAATCGATACCAATCGACTGGTTACCATTCACTGCCTTCGGGCTGTTGATCAATGGATCGTAACCGCTGTAATTGGTAATGGTGAACAGGTTCTGTCCGGTAACATAAAGACCAAGCCCTTGTAACCAGCTCAGCTGTTTCACCTTGATGTTATAACCCAGGCGTACCGAGTTAAGCCTGATGAAATCGGATTTCTCCAGGTACAGCGACGACAGTTGTGGCGGGTTGGCCGGATTGGCTCCCATGTCGAAATAATGTTTTGACACGTTCCTGTCTGATGCAAGATTATTGATATTCAGTGCGTTCAGCCCCGTGTTATTCACGAGATAACCACCCCTTTGCCCGATAATCGAGAATGAGAAGTCGAAGTTCCCATAGGTCATCTGGCTGTTCAGTCCGTAGGTAAAAGTAGGAATGGCGCCTTGAAAAACCACCTTATCATTGTTGTCGATCACCCCATCGCCGTTCACGTCTCTAAAGATATTGTTGCCTTTGCTATCGAAGCCGATATGCTCCCACATGTAGAAAGAGCCGGCGGCATAACCGTTCCTATAGATATTGGCTGTTACGCCTGAAAGGCCCGGCCCCGAAATGGTACCTGAAGTGATTTCTGAAATGGGAAGATCTTTTACTTTATTGTTGAGCGTGGCACCGTTTACATCAACACTCCAGTTGAATTTACCATTACTGATCAGTTTTGAGCCAAGCATAAATTCAAGACCCTTGTTCACGATCTTACCACCATAATTTCCATCAAGGTTTACCCAGATATCATTTGTAGGGCTTAGCACCGGTGCGGGAATGTTGAGAATGGCATCGGTTGTGGTTTTGTTGAAATAGTCAAGCGTACCGTAAAGTTTACCCTTAAAAAGTTCAAAGTCGAGTCCCACATTATACTGCGTAACCACCTCCCATTTCAGATCAGGATTTGGTGTCCTGATCACATTGATACCGTTTACCAATGTAAGATCGTTGTTGAGGTAGTAACCTTGAGCAGGCGAGAGTGCATAACTGGCCTTGGTAAGTTTGTTTTGTACCTCTTGATTACCGGTTTGGCCCCAGCTTGCCCTCAGTTTCAGTTCGTTTACAACAGGAATTGTCTTCAGGAAATCTTCCTGAGCAATGTTCCAGCCCAGCGCGAATGAAGGAAAGTAACCGTATTTATTGTTTTCGCCGAAACGGGTCGAACCATCAGCACGTACCGATGCGGTAAAAAGGTATTTATTATCGTAGGCATAATTCACCCTTGAGAAATACGATTGCAACTCGTTAATCTGTGCAAAACCCGTTACACCATTTTGTGTACCGGCATAACCCGGATTATTCTCAGGCAGAACCCCGGTATTCTTGCTGGCTAAACCAATCATACTAAAACCAGTACCTCCCCTTTCAAATTTCTGATAGGAGAAACCAGCAACAGCATCAATTTTGTGTTTACCTGCAAGCAGGTTATAGTTCAGGTAGTGCTCCATCAAAGTACTCTTCGAATCGAGATTGGTCTGTACATATCTTCCAGTTGGATTAAGATCTGTTATGTTGGAGAAGATGGTGGTATTACGCTCGCCTACCGAACGGTCGAGGCCTAAATTGAACTTGTACTCCAGTCCTTTTACGATCCTGAAGGATACATCCATATTACCCAATACCCTTAAAGTACGGGTACGGTCGCGGTAAATATCCAAAAGATAAGCCGGGTTATAGTGTGCGTTTGCGTTGAAGTTAGTGAAGTTGCCGTTGTTATCGTATACAGAACGGGTCGGGTTCGACATCAGTGCCTGGATGATCAGCTGCCCGTTCGATCCGCCGTCGTCGCTGGTAGGTACACCGTCATCGCGGGTTTCGCTACCGGTTAGGTTGATACCGATCTTCAGGCGTTTATCGTCAAGAAAAGATTCAGATGCATTAATCCTGGCCGAGGTACGTTTAAACTCACTGTTTTTCACGATCCCCTCCTGATCCATCTGCGCTGCCGAAACATAGTAGTTGCCTGTATTGGTGGCCTTTGAGAAGGATACCGAGTTATTTAAAGTTTTTGCCTGGCGGTAAATCACATCCTGCCAGTCGGTATTGCCGCCGTGGTCGAATGATTTGTCTTTGATCGCCGCACGGTATTCGTCGGCATTCAGCAGGTCGAGCTTATGCGCAATAGTTGATAGGCCCAGGTAAGAGTCGTAGGTAAAACTGCCCTGGCCCGACTTGCCTTTTTTGGTGGTTACAATTACCACACCGTTCGAACCGCGGGCGCCGTATATTGCTGCCGCAGAGGCATCTTTCAGTACCGAGATGGATTCGATATCGCTGGTGTTCAGAAAGTTGAGTGGATTTTTGGCTTTTGATGAACCAAAACCCACATTGGAGCCTCCCGGGCTCACATCGTCGTTGGTTAAAGGCACTCCATCAACCACGAAGAGTGGCGTACTGCCACTGCGGATTGAACCGGTACCGCGTATGGTTACATCCACACCACCACCAGGCTCACCACTGCTGGCCACCACCCTTACACCGGCAATCTTGCCCTGTAACAGGTTATCGGCAGAGGTAACAACACCCTGCCTGAAGTTTGCCGCATCGAGTTGGGTAACCGCACCGGTAACGTCCTTCTTGGCCTGTTTACCGTAGCCCACCACCATTACCTCATCCATCATCGAGGCATCGGGTTCGAGACTGACGTTCACTACATCTCCACTTGCAGGAACCAGTTTGGTTTTGTAACCAATAAAAGAAACCTCAAGGGTTTTACCTTTTACATTGTTCAGTTTAAACGCGCCCTTGGCGTCGGTAGAAACCGCATTGCTGCTGTTCTGTTCTTTTACTGTGGCACCTGTAAGGGCCTGATTGGTCTCGTCGGTAACACGCCCGCTTACCGTGCGGCCGGTTTGCTGCGCGGAAACGGTAAATGCCGAAACCATCAGTAACGCAGATAATACCATCTTCTGGAAAAGATGCTGCGGTAACCGGAATTTAATAGAATAAAGTCCTTGCATAATAATAAATCGTAAGTGTTTGGTTTGGGAAATCGTTTTAATAGAAATCGCACAAAGATGTTCTTTTGATGTAAGCAGTATTAACTTGTTAGATTATTAAATTGTTAAATCTGAGGGGACGATTTTATACGATAAGCCCGAAATAAATATGGATCAAACACCTCATAATAAGATTATTAAAATGAATTAAATCACTTTTGGGTTATAGCAAAATCTGTTAAATTAATTTTAAAAAGCCAGTTGAAAAATTGATTGGTATCTGTTTTTTAAAGAAAAAATTTCAAAAACAACATGATTTATTGGTCTGTGAGGACACAGACCAAGGATGAAAACAAATTTGGCTTAGACGGTTATTAAGAGGGGATTTTTAGTGTTTTTTTACTAAAGAAATTAAGTAATGAGGATTAGTATAGGTGGATCGTCATTGCGAAGCCAATTTTTCATTGGATGAAGCAATCTTACTACTATGGGTTATGATGATTGTGCGCGCATCGTATAATACAAACGATGACGATGTCAGAAACCAACTTTTATGATCGGCGAGACACATCATTAAGATAATGACTTAATACTATACTAATCAGCGAGAAACAGCCTATTATTTCATTTCATCGGCTCGTGCCAGGTATTCGCTGGGCATACAGCCATAGTGTTGTTTAAAGGCAGTAGAAAAGTACGAAGGCGAGTTAAAGCCGCACATATACGTAATTTGCGCAATAGTATAACGCTTGCTCTGCATCAGCTCTACTGCTTTATTAAAACGGATCCGCTTGATAAAATCGGTTGCCGATTCGCCGGTAATGGCTTTAAATTTTAAATAGAGGTTAGAACGGCTCATGCCTATTGCACGGCTAAATTTATCAACCGAAAATTCGGAATCGGCAAGGTGTTCTTCTACGATGGCGATAGCCTGCTTTAAAAATTCTTCATCAAGGGTATTAAAAGCAATATTTTCGGGTACCATTTCTTTTCTGGTAGAATAATGCTCTTTTAAGCGTTTTCGTGAGCGAAGCAGGTTAGCCACTTTGGCAGCCAATAAACTGGTAGAAAATGGCTTTGTGATATAATCATCGGCGCCCATTTCCAAACCCTTTATCTGCTGACTGGTTTCGTTTCTGGCGGTTAACAGCATTAAAGGAATATGCGAGGTATTGATATTTTGTTTTACGCGTTTACAAAAATGCAGTCCATCCAGTTCGGGCATCATCACGTCGCTGATAATGATATCGTATTGTTCTATTTCGAGCATTTCAAGTGCCATTTGCCCATTATAGGCAACGGCAACCTGATACAGTTTGCTAAAATATTCCTGAAGGTAAGCGATAATTTCTTCGTTATCATCTACAATCAAAAGTTTGGTTACAGAGGTATTTTCTTCATCTGGTATTAACTTATTCTCTTCCCAAACCGCAATATCTTCTGCCGGAGCAGCCTGATCGGGTATGATGGACAATTCGTACATTTTGGTTTCAGTGTTGATATGATTGCGGTAAACTTCATCCGAAATGGGGATGGTTACCGTAAACACACTGCCCTGTCCTTTTGCGCTTTGTGCCGTTATATGACCATGATGCAGCTCTACCAAACTTTTGGTAAAAGCCAAACCAACGCCTGAACCGAGGTTCATTTCGCGGTTATTTACCTGATAAAACCGATCGAATACTTTTGATAAATCCTGCTCAGCAATACCAACACCCGTGTCGGCCACCTTGATCAGAATGTTATCGTTCTGCTTAATCAGTTCGATACTGATTTTCTGGTTGGCCACGGTGTATTTAAATGCATTGGATAAGAGGTTGAACAAAATCTTCTCCATGGCATCTTTATCAAAATAGAAAGAAAGTTTTGCCTCTGTTGAATGAAAGGTATAACTGATGTTGTTTTTTTCTGAAAGCGGCCTAAATGACTCGTAAATCTCGTGTACAAAGCTCACAATGTCACTTTTATCTACTTTAAGCTGCCGGGTGCCCATTTCGGTTTTCCTGAATTCGAACAACTGATCAACCAGGTTGTAGAGCCTTTTGGCATTGATCAGCATCAGGTCGTATTTCTTTTTCAGGCTTTTATCTACCTGCGGCAGCTTCAATAATTCTTCCAATGGTGCCAAAATCAGCGTTAAGGGCGTCCTCAGCTCGTGTGACACGTTGGTGAAAAAATCCATCTTCACCTGGTTAATGTCCCTCACCCGCTCTTTTTCAATCCGCTCCAGCTTTAATTGTTGCAGGGCTTTAATCCGTTCGGCAATAATTTTATAGCCAAGGTATGAAGCTACACCAAGCACCACAAACAGCACCAGGTAAAACCATAAAGTGCGGTACCAGGGGGGTAAAATTGCAATTTTCAGTTGTCTTACCGGGCTAATTTCTCCATTTGGACCTACTGCTTTAATTAGAAAAGTGTACTTCCCCGAAGGGAGATTGTTGTAACTCACCTTAAGCTCACTGGTTTGCTGCCATATATTATCAATCCCTTCCAACTTATAGTAATATTGGGTGCGGTTAGCCGAGATGTAATTAAAGGTATTGAACAGGATACTAAACTGTTTAAACTCTGTGCCAAGCTCCAGCTTGCCTACCTGATCGATATATCCCTGTAAAATATCGGTCCCATCGCCCGCAGCAACAGATTTATTAAAAACCTCCAGACCCGTAAAAGTAAGGTTTAGGCTGAGCTGCTGCTGGTTAACCATTGATGGATAAAAATAAGAAAGGCCTTTTATCCCACCGAAAAGTAACATTCCATCTTTTGCCTTGCAAAAAGCATAATCGTTAAACTGATTGTTCTGCAGGCCATCTGATTCATCAAAAGCCTGTGATGTTTTGGTATCCGGATTGAAACGGATAAGGCCCCTATTGGTAGAAACCCAAATATTCCCTTCATTATCGGGCTGCAAACCGTAAATGGTACCTTTTATAAAATCCTTTTGGTTTTTATAGGTGATAAATGATTCTTCATTTTCATCATACAAAATTAATCCTTCCCTTGAACCGATCCAGATCCTGCCTTTTTTATCTTCTGTAATGCAGGTAATTACTTCTTCTTTTAACTGACTGTTGATATCATTGCCAAACAGCACATTATCCGGATAAAAAAGAGTAATTCCGTTGGTCGAACCAATCCATATCTGGTGTTTAGTATCTTCAAAAAGATAAGTGATATCATCAGAACCTGGCCTTTTGCCAGCCCTGTCTAAATGAATGTGTGTAAAAGTCTGGCTTTTTGGATTAAACTCGTCCAGGCCAGAACGCGTACCGATCCAGATCCTGTTTTTATAATCTTTTAAGATGCCATAAACCAGGTCGCCGGCAATACTGTTGGGGTCGTTCTCGTTATGGCGGTACCGTTTTACGTTCCCTGTATTCGGATTTAAGATGTTCAATCCACCGTTATGTGTCCCCACCAAAAGGTTCTGGTCATTATCAAAAGCGATGGCTTTAATGTTGTTTGTACTTAAGCTATTGGGGTTATTTTCGTTGTTTGAAAAATAGCTGATGGTATTGGTGGCCCTGTTCCAATAGTTAAGGCCTTTATCATTGGTCCCGATCCAAAAATTACCTTTAGCGTCTTCTTTAATCGCGCTGACCACTTCGTCATTTAACGAAAGCCGGCCTGTATTCTGACTGAGCAGGTTAAATTTGATGTCGTTTTTATGGTAATAATTAACCCCACCGTAAAAAGTTCCAAGCCAGATGCCATTCTGTTTATCTCTAAAAAAACAACGGACCGAATTTTGGCTAATGGTATAAGGTTGAGAAACCTGGTGAAAATAGTTTTCTAACGTATTATTATTCAGGTTTAAGATGGATAAGCCTTTAAAAGTTCCAAGCCAGATATTCCCGTCAGTATCTTTTCCAACGCAACGGATATTGTTATCTGCTATGCTTTTAACACCGGGCGAATGTAGAAAAACGTTTTTTTCGCCGGTCTCGAAATGATACCGGATAAGCCCCTTCCCCTCAGTAGCGACCCAAAACACATCTCCATCGATATACACGTCGTTAATGGGCGGCTTATCGGCTCCTAAATCAATTTTCACCAGTTTGTTTTTGGCGCCGCTCATTTTAAAAAGCCCAACTTCGGTACCGATTAAAATGGTCTGTTTCCAGCTACCAATATAAACAACTCTTTTAATACCGGTATTAAATGAGTCGTAATTAACCTGTTTAAACTGCGATTCGCCCGCAGCCAGTTTAAAAATACCACCTACTACAGAAGTAACCCATATATTATGCTGAGGATCTTCAGTAATGGAAGAAACATACCATTCGCCAAGACTACGGGGCAGTTTGTAATTGGTAAAGCCATCTGTAGTATAGTTGTAACAGCTTACGCCCTGGTTTCCGCCTACCCATAAACTGCCTTTATGATCGATAAAAAGGGTACGGGTATAGTAAGACTGTAAACTTTTAGGATCTGATTTTACAGGACGGTAAACTTTGAAACCCTTGCTGTCGTAACGGTTAAGCCCGTCCTGTGTGGCCATCCAGATAAAGCCCAAGGTATCTTGTTTAATGGAAAAAACCGTGCTTTGCGATAATCCTTTATCAACCGAAATATTACGAAAATAACGTTCTTCTAATTGCGCATGCGCATGGCTCCCAATAAAGATAAGGGAGATGAAGGTTACAAAAACAGCCAGCCAGCGGTAAGTACTGCTGGTTATGTTTAATATTTTTATGGTTGTTTTTTGAAACATACGTTTTTCAAATTTAATAATTTTCGTTGTCATCTCGAGTATATTGCAGTCGTCATCCGATAGCTATCGGATCCCGCGCAGGCGGGAATCTTAAAGCTTATTGCATTACGGTTCCCAACAGCCTATTACTACACTAAAAATCTCTATAATTTACATTTATTTTAAAATTGGTTTAAATTATTCTTTATCATAAAGGGCAACATCCGGTAATTTATCCACTACTTCCTGTTTATCCAGTTTTGTTCCTTTCATTTCTAATAAGGTAGAACTACCCGTTAGCTGGGGTTTGTAAGCCTGCCCATTAAAACTGACCGGTAAATCGCCATAATTGAACAAGGCATTAGCCAGTTTGCCAAAAACCTGTAATGCGGCTTTTTTATTGCCATCTAACTGCACCTTAATATCCCAATTACCTAGCTGTAAATGAGTGAGTCCGTTTGTTGCTGATAGTGTTTTGATGACTTCTGTTTTGCCATCTCTAATCTGAATGATGGTAAAAAACCTAAATTTTTGTGCCGGCAACGAGGTAATGCCGGCATGCCATTGGTCGACAAAATCTTTAATTTTTCCTTCATCATTGGTTACCTTGTTCCAGTTCACCGCAGTTTCGTAAAATTTGTTGTGCACGTTTAAGTTTAAAGCACTATTGGCAAATACAGCAGCATTTACATTACCCAGATCTGTTTTTAAGGCAAAATGCTGTTCATTGGTGTTATTGGTGGGTTGTGCTTCGATGGTATAATATGGCGCATGGAATTGTGTGGTCCATTTTACAGCTTTATTTGCTTCCAATTCGTCATAAAGCAAAATATAACCACCTTCAAGTTGCAACATATGCCTGCGGTACAGGGTTACACCACTTTCGCCATAACCATTCGCCTTATTTGGCACTAAATTGATCTGCTTAAAGCGATCCAGCCAAAATTCACTTTTAATTTCGCCATAGGCATTGCTGGCATCGCCCAGGGCGTATTGAATGTGCTGTCCGGTAATTGCCCTCGGAATCCAGCCATAACCTTCTTCGCCAATTTTTTGGTTTAAACTATCGGCCAGAATGGTATTATATGCTTTTGAACTGCGGTAATACAATAAATTATGTTTATCACTAAAATTGCTGTAATAGCCGCTTCCACCAAACAATACCTTTCCTTTATAATTAATGGTAAAGGCATTCTGCGAAGCATGCCCATGGCCTGATGAACCAAAGGGATTGGTAAACAGGTAGCTGCTCAAGGTTTTATCCGCATTTGCCAAATCCTCGTGCATGGCTACTACGCCCACATCTATAAAATCACGACTTTTGGGCAATTTTTCTGGCGATAAAGCAGTCAATTTGCGGTCTGGTTTATAATTTAACAGGCGGAATAAAAGGTAATCATCTGTTCCTCGGAAATAATCGGGATGGCTCGTTTTTATTGCATTTACATACCAGTTTAGGTAAGGATTATTCATCCTGAAAGTAAGCGCATCAGCAAACCAGGCTTCGCCTTTTACTACGTCAGGGATATTCTCCCACATATCGCCAATAGCCGTAGATGCGGCATTATTAGGATGTGTGTACAACATATAATAAGGTAAATTCTGCATCCAGGGCAATTTAAAATAATCTACACCGCTAAAATCGCCGAACATTTGAGAAAGATAAATAATCGATTTAAAATTAACCCTGAAATAACCATTTCCCTCATGCCAGCCGCCGTCGGTTGTACCCAATACCGGAAAACGAGCCGACCATACTTCGTACATATAGGTTAACCACTCTTTGGCTTCGGGTACTTCGTTCACTACCGCAACGGTAGCAATGGCCAGGTTGCGCAGGGTTATCTGCCATACGTGGTTATCGCTTACATGCAGTTCGAAACGGTTGGGCAAATGGTCGTAAATCCGTTTAGCCCTGATGGTAATGATGTTTTTAAACAGTTCTTTCTCCTGAAGATCTAAAAATGCATAACCTGCATCATAAAACCAGCCCAGGGCTTCCAATACTGCCCCGCTTGTAAAATCATCTCCCGTGGCCAGTCCGTTAGGATCCATTTTGGCGATATTAAGCGCCCTGCGTTTAGCATCGAATATAAAACGTTTGTCTTTAGTAAGTTGATAAGCAATACACAGGTTACGCACAGGTGTGCCCACGGCATCGCCAAAACCATGATACATGCGTTCGATGATGATTTTCTTTTCCCGCTCATTTTTGCCAGTAGTATCAATAATCCGCTGGGGTTTTTCAGTTGGCAAAGGTTCTTTCATCAGTTTTTCGGCAAAAGCAATAAACTTTTTCGCTTCCGGGTTTTCGAGGTTATTGCGGTAAAAATCATCCCCTATCCTGTTCATATCCCACAATAAGGGGTGTGCCCCCTGGTTGCGTTTTAGTACCTCACTTATGGGCGGTGCTACTTTTTCGTTGGCATATTTGGTGTTAACCACAAAATTGTAAACTGGCGACCACGACCATTGTTTTGCTCCTTTTAAGGCATAGCCATATTTCCAATACCATTTACCGGGTTTTAAGGCTTTGTGTAAAGGATAAACCGCCCAACGCTGCTCTTCGCTTTCTGTTAAATCGCTTTTAAAATCTTTATCACTCGCCAATACTACCTTATAACGCACGTTCCCAATATTCGGATCTTCGGGCACTTCACTTCCGCTTTCCATTGGCGTTACCATATTTTTACCATTGGTACCCGGCCACAATAAAGCTGGCGCATTGGTAGGCACCGTAATGCCATTTATTGGGTAAGGCCACTCGCGTACCCGTGCATGCAGTTTTTCGGCGGTTAATTTGATCACGCCAGGCTGCTGTTGAGCTACAACATTTAGTGAAAGTAGTGTTAAGATTGGGATAATTATTTTCTTCATTCTTTGTGGTTCAGTTCTTTTCTTTTTATTTGGCTTGCCCAATGTCATTAAGTTAATGCTCCAGCGCAGGTAATCATGATTAACTACAGATAAAAAGGATACAAACAGATATAAAAATCCGTGTTTATCTGTGCATATCTGTGGTTAAAAACCCTTAATTTACTTCCCTCGCCGTGGGTTTTTCTCTTTTTATCCGGGCGTGCCCCTGCGGGTCGGGCTATTCGCTACAAGTCCTCTCCCGATGAAGAATCGGGATCCGGGCTTTTCGCTGCTATCCCTCACGCATATTCATCTTTATTTTAAATCATATTAGCGAAATTTACTTTAACAGATTCTCTCCCGATATAAATTGCAAGGCTCGTTAGAGCCGACATTATGGTATAACAAAACATCCACCTCCTTAAGCCCCAGCGGGGCGACATTATGGCTAGATAAATTCAAATAGATATCTGCCATCGTATTCTACATCAAAATCTGTTAACATTTTTAAATATTCTTCTTTAAAGGTTTTCTTTCGATGATGCTCTTCTTGATTAATGATGTAATTAATTACATTATCTCTTTGACTCTTGGCATACGAAAAAGCGCCATAACCCACTTGCCAACTAAATTTACCTGCAACAAATCCCTGTTCGTTAATCCATTTGCTACTACTGGCTTTTACAATCGCCATAAAATCAGAAATGCAGGTGGTAACTGGCATCCCGAAAAAAATATGAATATGATCTAACCAGCCTCCCACAGCTAAAGACTTTGCTCCATTTGCTGAAATAATACCCGTAATGTATTTGTGCAGCTCATCCCTCCAAGGCTTTACAATCAAATTCTGTCTGCCTTTTACAGCAAACACTGCGTGTATCGAAATTTGTGAATATGTATTTGCCATTTTTTATATCATAATGTCGCCCCTACAGGGCTGAGGGCAGTAAGTTTATTTATTTATCATAATGTCGCCCCTACAGGGCTGAGGGCAGTAAGTTTATTTATTTATCATAATGTCGCCCCTACAGGGCTGAGGGCAGTAAGTTTATTTATTTTATCATAATGTCGCCCCTACAGGGCTGAGCGCAGTGGGTTTATTATTTACCGTAATATCGCCCCTACAGGGCTAAGTAGTTTGTTCAAATTTCACCCTTACAGGGCTTGGGGATATGATTTTTCCACTATAACAATGCCAGAGATTTCAAATTTCTTAATCCCTTCCAAACCTATAACCCGGCTGTAAACTGATCCCCATTCGTTTTGCACCATTGCTTTAAATAGTTTCTCATGGCAATCAGTTTCTTTTTATAAGCCACATTTACCGCAAGGTTGTTCATTTCTCCAGGATCTTTGGTCAAATCAAATAATTGTTCTTTTTGCACCCCTTTATTATAAATGATGTACTTAAAATCTTTCGTAATTACTGCCCGTCCATTAATGCCCAGCAGGTCCTCATTATCCGCAAAATCGGTTTCGATTACCAGCGTATCGCGCAGGTTTTTATTGGGTTCTGCCAGTTTCTTACTAATGTCTATTCCCTTTAAATAACGTGGTTTTTGTATGCCGGCCAAACCGCAAATTGTTGGGATCATATCGGTACCGTTACATACCAGCATATCGTCGGTACGCCCTTTCCACTCTCCTAATTTCGAAATGATAAAAGGTACTTTTGAAGCTTCTTCGTATAAAATCTGTTTCTGGTTCCAGCTATGGCCCGCATAACCATCGCCATGGTCGGCTGTAAAAATGATGATCGTATTTTTTTCTACTCCATACTTTTTTAATGAGGCCAATACCATTTCAATATAACCATCTACTTTTTCTACCAGGCGGTTGTAAGCCCAGCGGTATTGTCGCCATTTTTCAGGACTATAGTTAACGGATGGATAAGTGCGCAAACCCACTTTTTTTTGTTGCTCGCGCACAATCTGAGGTTCATTAGCCGGAATTTTCCAATTGGCAGGCAATGGCGGGCATTGATCTGCAGGAGGCGCATCGGCCAGTAAATCCATCTTTAAGCTTTCGCCTCTGGCCCATTCACAGATATCGTGAGGGTTTAAAAACGATGCCACTAACAAAAAGGGTTTGTCTTTATTTTCCTTGATAAAACGCGCACAATAAGCCGGTGTACCCGCATCGTTATAATCGAGAAAATTAGTATTCTGGATATACTCAAATCCGTGCTGACTGATTTTTGTAGCAGGTACGGGCAAATGCCATTTTCCTACATAACCTGTTTGATAACCCCCGTTCTGGAAAATCTTGCCCATCATTAATAAACTATCAGGCCATTGGCCATCTTTTTCGGGAGCATTGCCTACAAAACCGGTTTCGAATGGCATTTTGCCACTAAAAATCGCTGTGCGCGATGGGGTACATAAAGGTTGTGCACAGTAAGCTTTGGTAAACCTGATTCCATTATTAGCCAGTTTATCCATAGCCGGGGTATTTAGCTCTTTATTCCCTGCAATGCTCATGGCTTCTGCCGTTTGCTGATCGGTCATAATGATCAGGATATTTGGCTTATTGCCATTTTGGGCATGGACTAATGCGGTCAACAAAAGCAACTGGAACAGGATGATATACTTCATATTTTCGAATCGTTTCGGATAACGAATTTAGCCATCCCTACTTATAACAAGTTTAGAATATGGTTAAAATAGATTCAATTTTGATGAAAAACAGTAAATATCATGCGATATCCTTATCGGTTGGGATCAAAAGTCATATTATTAAAAGCAGCTTATTAACCTGGATATTGTGCTAATAGTTTGATTAAATGTTTTTGCTGTGCCTGGTAAACCGGATTATCGTATAAGTTTACGCGCTCTGCAGGATCTTCAGAAAGATTATACAGCTCATTTAATTTTTTCCCTTCGCTAACCGTTACCCTTAATTTCCAGTCGCCGTCTTTTACCCCTTCTAAAACACGGTTTACATAATAAATGGGTTTATGCGGTTTATTATAATCTTTAATGCTTAAAACATTTTTAATTGATTCTCCATCCAATGTATTGGCGGGCAATTTTACAGGCGCCCAGTCGGCAATGGTTGGCAAAATATCAATATTGGATAAAGGTGTTCTGATTACCCCATTGTTGAGCGTATGGCCTTTGTAATAAACAATAAAAGGCACACGGTGTCCGGCTTCGTAAGATATCCCTTTCGAACCTTTAAAAATACCAGCAGTGCCAATATGGTAAGGTTGGGTAATTCCATCATCAAACATCCTTTTTGGGGCATTTAGCCAAGGGCCGTTATCACTGGTAAAAATAAAAATAGTATTATCCGCCTGTCCGTTTTTTTCGAGGATTTTCCAAAGTTTGGCCATTGCTCCGTCCATATCCTCAATTACATTGCCCAATGCGCCTCCGGCAGAGTGCAAACCATTTTTCTTAGCTGCCAAACCCACCGGTAAGTGCGGCATGTTATAGGTAAGGTATAAAAAAAAGGGCTTTTTTTCCTTGGCGGATGCATTTACAAATTTAATACTCTCTTTGGTGTATAAATCGGTAAGTGTGGTATCTTCTGGTTTATAAATCTCTGGCCGGGTATTTCTGAAAATTTTGATTACGGTATCGGTTTGCACATAAGGGGCACGGTAATCGTGACTATACAACATACCATAAAACAGATCAAAACCTTGCTTATTAGGCAACGCTGTACCATAATCGCCCATGTGCCATTTGCCTATGCAGGCCGTTTTATAACCAGCAGGTTTCAGCATTTCAGCAATGGTTATCTCAGCATCTTTTAAACAGCGTTTTTCGCCGGGGCCAACCGGCCAAACCAGATCGGTGCGGGTACAATACCGGCCTGTAATCAAGGAGGCCCGTGAGGGTGAGCATGTGGGTGATGTAGTGACAAAATTGGTGGCTAAAACACCCTTCCGCGCCATCCCATCAATAAATGGGGTATTAATTAATGGGTTGCCATAACAGGAAAGATCACTATAGCCCATATCATCGGTAAGTACAACAATTACATTTGGCTTTTTCTGTGCAAACACGGACGACTGCAAGGCAGCAAACAGCAACAGTGCAGATACACCTTTATTTATTTTTTTTAACATCTTAATTTCTAACTGGTTTTAATGAATACACCTACGTTAATTAAATTTCCCTTTCAATTGCTGATACCTCAACAGGGCCTCTAAAAAATAATAATCGGCGTAAATTAAACCGCCATCCACTTCCGATTTTCTTAAATAATTACCGGTAGCATGTTTCAACAGATAAATGCCTTTACCACTTTCGTTTAAATATTTTGAAGAAGCCAGGCTCAACAGGATTTTCTGTCCTGCGTTAAAATATTCTTTCCCGTTTTTGGGCGAAAGCGTTGCCAGTTGCATCAAAGCAGAAGCCAGTAAAGCTGCCGCTGAGGCATCTTTAACTGTAGGGTATTTTGGCGCATTATAATCCCAATAAGGCACCATATCTTTTGGCATATTCGGATTGTTTAAAATGTAGCTGGCAATATTTTCTGCCTGATTTAAATATTCCTTTTTACGGGTATATTGATACATAAAACTAAAGCCATATAATCCCCAGCTCTGTCCGCGGCTCCAGGCTGCTGTAGCCGGATCGCTGTTGCCATTGTTCCAATCGCGTTTACGCATCTGGCCGTTAGCAGGATTATAATCTACCACGTGCGAGCAACTGTAATCGGCCCGGTACTGGTTTTTCATAGTGGTGTTACTGTGCTGTACCGCTACATGATAATAAGTGCTGTCGCCTGTAAATTTCGTGGCATTTAATAACAGTTCAAGGTTCATCATGTTATCAATAATCACCGGGAATTTCCAATCGCGTTTCTCATCCGGGTTCCACGACATGATGGATTTTACCACTGGATTATACCTTTTAATGGCTGTTTTTGAGGCCTCTATAATTACGGCCTTATATTTTGGATCATGTGTTAAGCGATAACCATTACCATAACTGCAGTAGATCATGAAACCAATATCATGATCAGTGCTAAAGTGTTTATTAGCTTCTACCAGTGCAGTGGTATATTTTGCTTTTTCCAGTATTTCTTTATCTTTTGTAAACTCGTAAGTCAACCATAAATTGCCAGGATAATAACCACTTGTCCAATCGGTAATCGGCTGAAAACCTTTTTCTATGGAACGGGGTATTTTATGTGTTTTTTTTACAGTATCAAAAGCCCGGTTTAGGTATATTTTTTCGAGGGCAAAAATCGAAGCAATTTTTTCATCGCTGAGCGTTTGGGCACGTACCGAGGTTACAATTCCAATTGCCAGCATCAGCATCACCATTGATGCAAAAAGAATTTTATGTTTACTCATCATTTCTATAGGTAAATTTTATGGCATAGCCACTTAGCGGTGAGTGTTTTCGCCCACCGGAAACGGTTTTATTAATCCTTATTTACGATTTAGGGATTTCAATACTTATTGGTGCCGCATTGTATAAAGCAGCCTGGTAGTTATAAAAGGATTCATCCCTTTTATCGGCCAGTTCGGCTACAATTTTACTGCCTTTGCCTTCGGAGGTAATGGTTACATATTCCCCATCGCGCGGATAAATACCGCCCAGTTTATAGGCATATTTCCCGGGTTTTAAGGCTTGTGAAAGATGCAATACCAATTGTTCTTTATCGATCGATGGCGATGGATTGCTCATGGTAAGTTTCCAACTACTGCCATTATCTTTTAGTATCATCAGCGCCGGCGCTTCTGCTTTAACCGTTAAACCACCTACCGCAATTGTGGCATCCTTAAAAAAGGCCGCTTGCCAGGTTTTATCTGCCTGGACATATACGCCATGGGCTTTCCCGTCTTTTTTCAACTGGATATCTTTTGCATAACGGCTCAGCACAGCAGGCATATCATTGGCAGTAACATTGGGCACCAGGAAATAGGTATAACCCTGATCAGCAACCGGTTCTAAACCATGATTGATTGCTACAATGTAACCCGGTGTTTTATTGGCATTTGCCGGATCGGTGATGTTGATTTTAGCACCTGTTTTGATTACTATATGTTGTTTCCCTTCAGGATAAATGATATATCCTTTATCGCCCGTTTGTAACCAGATGGGCTGATTGCTTTCAAAAACAAGATCAACAGATTGCGAGGGTTCAATAATTTCGGTTTTACCATTCGCAAAAACCGTTAAGGGCTGCAAAAACGCAGATTGATCAACGGTGGTGACGATCTCTTTATGTTGCCCCGGGCGAAAGCGTTTGATCTGGTTGCCTTGAGCAATAATTTTATCGGCAATGAAAAAATAACTTTTTTGAGTCGTGGCAGAACTGTAGGTTTCGCCCGGTAAATGCTGATAAATCCCGACGCCCGATTGCCCGTCGGCTGTCACGCCCGCCACCTCATTATTGCCAGGTAATGATGCCTGCGCATGCCCGCCGGGAATAGCATCGCTGCGCCATTCTTCGGTTAGGCCGGGTAAAGCATGCCAATCTAAATTAGCCAGTACTTTTTCCGAATATTCATCACCTTTAATTTTGAGCGGAAGAATACCATAACCTGCATACCACGATCTCCGAACGGTTCCAAAATCTTCGGCTCCTACTGTACGTTTTGATTTTAATTTTAACGATACATAAAAGGGTTTTTCATTTTCTCCACGGCGGTGTACCAAAAATTCGTTTACCCAATAGGCATCGGTACCTGAATATTCGTGATTATTGCTTTTGATTTTTTTGTAGATATCATCAAGTGCAGATTGATTATTGATTTTTGTGTTGTCACTTTCCGAAGTTTTCAAATCTTTAATTGCTTCCAGGTAAGTTTGGGTAACAAATTTTTGCAGATCCTCACCATAAGATCTTCCGCTAATTAAAAAATCAAACCTGTTTTTATAAATTATCTTAGGATATACGCTTTCCAATCGATCTGCCGGAAACTGATAAGCACTACTAGGTAGCTTAAAATCGGTATTTTTAAACTGGTCAAAGCCTGCCAAAGCATCGGTTAACCATTCGAAACCATATGCAACCATGGCCGCATCTGTAGCATTAGCAATATGATGTGATACTGTACCGTCTGGCTGAAAACCAGATTGTATATATTGGTGTGCTGATACTTTGTATTTTGTCATCCAGCGAGCTACATCAGCCACCACCCCATTCGGGCTCCATCCCGGCGAAAAGCTCATCCCCTTAAAAGGCTGATCTTTATAATAATCGCTGTACCAGTATTGTACATAGGTCATTGGGCGGTTATAATCGGCCCAGATAATTGGCAATGCCAGCATCATCCGGCTACGATGCCCCAGGTTGGCATCGGCCCATGCACCCGATGAACGTAGCGTATCGGTAATTTTGCCCCAACGCTCGGATGGATCATTTACAGCTCTTCTATTGGCTACCTCTGCCATAGCGGTTTGAAAAAAGCGTACCAGATCATAGTATACACGTTCGGCCTGTTTATCGCCTTGCTTCATTTCTGCAATTATTTTGGGCATTAAATGTACCACCGGGGCAATCAGTGCATCAGAGATTACCCACTGGTGGGTTACCACCTGCTCTTCGAGAAGGTTGTGCAGTTTTAAGTTAGAAAATCCATCGCCCGTACAATTACCTATTGGTTTTCCATCTATAATTACATCTTTTCCCTCTACCGGAACGGCTTCGGTATAAGCGATAATGGCATTGTAAAGTGCTTTTTTTAACTTTTCCCTGTCCGCAGCATTTCCTTCAGGCCCGTATTTTTTTGAGGTAGCATAGGCATAACCCAAACCTCCAATATTGTTTGAAACAGCTTCCCAATCGTATTCTATACTTTTGCCTACGGGTTTATAAGCTGCAGGGTTTTTATGGTAAAAGCCATATTGGGTAAATTCGCCATTTGTCGAATCTAAACTTGCAATGGTTTTTTCAACCTGGGCATCTGTCGGTTTTTTACGCCCAAACATTCTTCCATTTGCTGTAGTTAGCGTTTTGTCTTTATAACGGTTAAACAAGGTTTGCCACAAGGTTTCTTTAACCACTTTTACAGTTACAGAAAAAGAATTAAGTTGATTGGTACCATCTTTTAAAACCACGGTGAGTTGTTGGTCGCCCAAAAACTTTCCGTCCAGGTTTTGTTTGGTGCTCAGTATACCCATAATTCTTCCAGCAGGATCAAACCGGGTGTTAATGGTAAACAAATTATCTTTTTGGCTGGCAATGGCAAACTGATAACTTTTGGGAATGGGCTTCGTAAGCACATCTTTGTTCCGTTCTAAATGGATCCGCCCCATTACTTCAGTATTTTCGGGGCTATTTACTTCAATATCAAAATAGCCGGCAAATATTTTTTCCTGTGAACGGGCATTGTTAAACATTGAAAATAGCAGTGTAAAAACCAGCAATATTGTTATTTTTTTCATTTGGTTATTTTTGGTTAGTACTAATCAAACAATTATTACTGATAACGAAATTAGCCCCATATTACCAAAGGCAGTTTAACAGATGTTTAAATTACTTGCAATTTTGACTAATAAGGCAAAATATTGTTATGAATACGTGCTTTTAAGAAAAAACTGAATGATGTACAGAAAAAAGCTTATTGTTGTAAAGCAAGATTTCCCTACTTCACATATGACACTCAATATCAGCCAAATAAGCACAAAACAGCATTCATCAAATGTTAAAGTTATTTAGCTAAAATCAAAAGCCTTTACTGAGATACTAAGTCTATATTTAAATGTTTAACTATTAAAAAACAGACAATTATGGACTTTAAATTATCTTATCAAAAATTATCCAAACTATTTTTCATTATCTCATTGTATACGGCAATGGGCTGTAAAAAAGCACCAGAACCGGCGCTAAATTTTGGTAAAGCGGTTGGTTCATCTACCACAAATGGTGTTCAGTCGTTCACCCTTTTGCCTATTCCAAACCGGGTGTTCGTAGAAAAGGATACCGCAAAAATGTCCGATATTATAGATAACCAATGGGTGGCTATTGGCAATAAAAATCCTGATGCCCTGCAAAAAGACAACACCTTACTTTTTAACAACAATTACTCCTACCGCTTTGAGCTTAAGAAGGATGGCAAAACAAGAGATCGTATCGAACTACAATATACCTATGCTACAGCGCTTAATTACGCCGGTGTTTCATCTGCCGATTATATAAAAGATCAAAAACTTTTTACTGTTAGTGAGCACGGCAAGGGTATTTCTCCTCAAGGCAGCAAATGGCGCTACGTTTTTTCTGCATTCATACCTTCTTCAACAGACGAGAATGCTACTGCTATTTTCGCACAAATACACGGCATGTGCGATCGTACCTTGGTAGTATCTCCTGATGGCACACAGATTATGCTTACAAAAGACGAATTTTTGGCAAAGAGCGAAACGATGATATTCGATACCGGCATTGGTTATTCAAAAGTAAATAACGTAATGGGTGAACGCAATGGATGGAAAATGGATACCAATGGAGACCCGCAGATGGAAATGGGCTTTGCCAATAAAAAATTTTATATTTCCGTTTCATCAGATCGTAAATGGGCTACTAATATTGATGACCGTAGTGGTGCCAATATTACCAGGGTTGGGCCAATGCAACCTGTTATCTCTAAGGAAAAATTTAAAGTGGCCACAAATGTATTCCAGATTCCCTTTGCCGATTACCCAAAAGATACCTGGGTTACTTACACGATGGATATTGATTATTGTACCTATAATGGACCACTTAACCAAATAACTTCTCCTGGAAAAATAAACGTGGCCTGGAGCTATAAGAATAAAGAAGATAAGCTGGAAAACAATATCATTGTAACTGACGCATCTGTTGACATTGGCCGTAATGATGCTACCGGTTACTATTTTAAATTCGGAATTTACCGTCCAAGCAGTACTGAGCCATTTGTTGTAAATATGGCCGGTTTCTCGCAAACCCAACGATAATTGTTTTTTAATGATCAGGTAATTAATTAATAAAGCCCGCTTTTTCCAATTTGAAAGGAGCGGGCTTTTTGTATAAATAAGACATGATTAACAGGCCAATAAAATGATTATTCTTAATGTTTAACACTATATCCCTGCTCTTTTTGCTGATCAAGCAGTTGTTTTAATTCTTTCACCACTTCTGGATATGCATGATATAAGTTGGTGGTTTCTTTTTCATCTTTTTCCATATCATACAATTGTCCGGGTATATCCGTTTTCAAATTCTTTTCCGACCAGCCTCCACTTCCTTTTCCATCGATAAATTTCCATTTGTCTTTTCTGATGGCAAACATGCCGTACATAGAGTGATGGATAATATCTGGTCGGGATATTTTTTTATTGCCAAAAATCAACCCGGAAAAATCAAAGCTATCTGGCCCGGCATTTTCTGGCAATTTTTGTCCGGTAAATCCTGCAAGTGTAGCCATAAAATCAGTTAAGCAAATTATTTCTTTAACCTCTTTATTTTTAGCCAATTTACCCGGCCAGCTAATGAGTAGCGGAACATGATGTCCACCATCCCATATATCTGCTTTTTGTCCTCTGGAAATATAATTGGCTTGGTGGGCCGGATATTTTTTCTGGTCCTGCGGGCGCCAGTCTGCTCCATTATCTGAGGTAAAAATAACAATGGTATTTTCTGTCAATTTTAAACTATCAAGGCAATGCATCACCCTGCCAACCGCATCATCAGTATGCATCACAAAATCGCCATACAGCCCGGCACCAGATTTGCCTTTAAATTTATCACCCGGAAACCAAGGGGTGTGAGGTGAAGTAAGCGGGAGATAAAGAAAAAATGGCTGATCATTTTTTTTGCTCTGATCAGCTATATACTGATTGGTTTTGGTGATAAAATGATCAAGTGTTTCTTCAAATTTAAAAGAAGGAGAAGCGTACCCCCCTCTATAAAAAACACCTCTTTCGCTATCCCTTGGTGCTACGGTAGAAAAAGGGTAATCAACGCTTAAACCATTTTCGAAAAAGCTATACGGTGCCATATCAGCTGATGCCGGAATGATGTAACTATAATCGAATCCTATGGTGTGGGGACCATTTTGATAGGGCAATTTAAAGTTTGCATTGGCGACATCTGCAGTATCGGTATTTGCATTTAAAATTGCAGGTTTCGAAGCATCAATTGGCTTCCAGTTAATGCCTAAATGCCATTTACCTATTACAGCAGTGCTATAGCCTGCATTTTTTGCTACATCGGCAATGGTACACCGGTCATCTTCTATCAATGCCGGAGAAAAGCTCCTTAATACGCCTTGTTTTAAAATGCTTCTGAAACAGTAACGCCCGGTTAATAAACCATAACGTGTAGGTGTGCATACTGCAGAGGGTGTGTGCGCATTGGTAAAAATTAAACCGTTATTGGCCAACCGGGTCAAATTCGGGGTTTCTATCTGCGCATCGGGATTAAGCTTTTTTAAATCTCCATAGCCTAAATCATCAGCCAAAATGATGATAATGTTAGGTTTTTTAGATGTTTTGGCTTTTTGTTGTGCATCACCTGTACCTGGAATAATGCACAAAACCATAAGTAAGCTGATCATCAGCTTGACTGTATTTTGTTGTACCTTTTTCATCATTACGAAAGAACTAAACGGGATTATTTTTTTAGCCTGGTGTTAATTAAAAGCCTGGGTTTTGCCTGGTTATATTTTTGTTAACATCTTTCTCATTTTGAGGAAAAGGATATAATTCATGTTTCCCCTTAACGAAATTTGTACCTGCAACATAAGCATATTGAGGGCGAATGGCTTTCAAAGCATCCTGAGTAGCTTTTATTTTATCGCCCAACAGGTTCCATCTGATCAAATCTGCACGTCGCATGCCCTCAAAACAAAGTTCCCATGATCTTTCATTTTGGATCCTTTGTAAAAAATCCGCTTTACTTAGGCCGGCAGGCAAATCTGCGTCGCTGTTATTCTTTTTAGGCAAAAGTGTTGCCGTTGCCGTAGCACCAGTACCCGCACCATTAATGGTGATTGTTGGCACAGAAGTGTATCCTCCACCCTGGTTAAGTATGGTAATGGCTGTTATTTTACCTGATGTGATAACAGGGGCTGCATAGGCATCTGTACCAGCTCCGTTGATGGTTATGCTCGTTGCAGCGGTATATCCTGTTCCACCGGCACCAAGCGTAATGTTAATGCCACTGCCCGGTGTATTGGTACCGAAAGCTCTTCTCCTAACGGTATTAACCGCATTATAAGCATCAGGTGTTGGGCCATTGTTCAATTCGTTATCAATTTCAGCCTTCATTAACAATACGTCGGCATACCTCATGGCAACGTAATTTACATTGGTATATGATTTTTCGAGCGATGTGTTTTTCTGGTATTCTTTGCTCCATTTTTGAGGTGCCCATTGTTCATCCTGTCTGGCAGTTAATAAGGGTACACGGTTTCCGTTAACATCCAAGCTGTATCTTGCTATCGAAAAATCGCGCCTTAAATCTCCATCTGCAAAACTGGTGTAAAATGATGCAGGTACAAAAGTGCGGTATAATGAACCGCCGTAAACACCCACAACTGTTGAAGGCCCGTTAAAGAAACCAAAACTTGAGCTGCTTGTGGTGGTAATTGTAGGGGTATAAAACGACATTTCGAACAAACTTTCTTTTGGTTCGAAAACTTGCTGAGATTGGTTTTTAAAAACCTGGCTATAGCTTGGATTTAACTGGTAAAGTCCTGAAGCAATTACATCGTTTACCTGCGTTTGGGCAATTTGATAAAACCTGGTATAATCAGCAGGTCGCTGCATGGTTCCATCGGCCCTTAACGAGTATCCACCGGCAAACAAGGCTACCCTCGCCAACATGGCTTTAGCGCCAAATTTATTTATCCTTTCATCGGTTGCAATGGCTGCTGGTAAAACTTCAATAGCCTCCTGCATATCTTTGATGATCTGACCATAAATTTCATAGCGGTCTGTTAATGGCAACCTTAATTCATCTCCGGTGACCGAACTTTTAATTTTGAAGGGTACATCACCCCAAAGCCTTACCAGTTCGGCGTAATAAAACCCACGTAGAAATTTTGCTTCGCCCAGCATTCGTTTTAAATCTGTTTTTTGCGCTTCGGTTCCATTGTTGTATAAATCCATTTGCGGAATGCGCTCAATCACTACGTTGGCACGATCTATACCATTATATAAGGCGCTCCATGTACTGTAAAACAATGAATTCCCAGGCGTATAGTAGTAGTGCGAAACTTCTCTCCAATCGTTAACGGTATTTCCGGGACTTAAAAATTCAACATCAGTATCCGCATCGTACACCAGCGGAATGTACCAGGCGTAAGTATCAGGCGTTTTCATCGTTTCATATACCCCTAATGTGGCCGAATAGGCCTCAGCAACGGATTTGAAAATATTAGCTGATGTAAAAGATGAATATGGTGTGGTTTCTACCGATTTTTTGCATGAAATAAATGAGGTTAGTATGATTAAACCAACTAATGCCATTTTGCTGATATAAATAAGCTTTGTTTTCATTTTTATATTTTTATAGTGATAAATTCAAGCCTGCCACAAAAGATTTACCTCTTGGATAGGCACTAAAATCAACACCCGGGGTTAATGGATTTCTGATTACGCTAACTTCTGGATCGTAGCCTGAATAGTTGGTAAACACGTGCAGGTTGTATGCCGTAAAGTAAAAACGGGCATTGGCAATGCTAAGTTTACTCAGCCATTTTTTAGGTATGGTATAGCCTAAACTCACGTTATTTATTCTTAAAAAGGAGCCATCTTCAATCGAGAGACTTGTTAACCGGCCTACTGTGCCACCTATTGAAGCCACTTGGTTCTTGCCCCGGTTTAAGGCCTCAAGCTCTACAGGGCTGGTTACCAATTGCCCAGCGGCGTTTACATTTGTCCACCTGTCTGCCTGAAAAGCCAGATTGCTGTTAAAATCTCCAGATATGCCGAGGTTATTCTGGAAATTACCATTCAGGATGTCATTACCGTAAGTAAAGTCTAAGAAAACACTCAGGTCGAAACCTTTATAGCTAAAATTATTGTTGATACCACCCGTAAATTTTGGATTGGCGTTTCCAATTGCTGTACGGTCAAATTCATTGATTACGCCATCCGGTGCACCATTTGGACCGCTAATATCCTTATACTTTGCGTAACCAGGCTGTGCCGGATTACCATTATTAACCACCCCGGCTTTTAAACTATAGGTACCCGTTGTGGTATTGTAATTAAAATCATTAACCTGGTAAAGACCATCGTTAATATAGCCATACATAATACCAACAGGTTGCCCTACCTGTACGATATAGTCGTTAATTGCCGGATTATAACTATTCACCAGCAAAGAATTCTCATCATTGCTTAATTTTAGCACTTTCGTTTTGTTAAAGGCGATATTGAAACTTGTATTCCACAAGAAATTGCTGTTTTTAATATTAACCGTGCTTAATGTCAATTCGATCCCTTTGCTTGAGGTTTCACCAATATTCTGAAGCTGGGTAGTAAAGCCAGAGCTGGCCGGAATTCTGGTATTATACAGCAAATCTTTCGAACGGTTATCATATAATTCGGCAGTAAGCATAATTCTTTGCTTAAACAAACCCACATCCAATCCAATATTACCCTGTACAACGGTTTCCCATTTTAAAAACGGATTGGCCAGGTTAGCCTGATATAAAGTGTTAATAATCCTGTTATTAAGCGGATAATTGCCCATTACATAAGTACTCAAAGCAGCATAATTGGCAATGCGGTTGTTACCCGAATGTCCGTAACTCATCCTTAACTTCAGGTCGGAAACCGCCTTAACGTTTTTCATAAAAGACTCTTCAGCAATTTTCCATGCGAATGCACCTGAGGGAAAGTATCCGAAAACATTCTGATCACCGAACTTAGAAGAACCGTCTCTTCTGATTGAAGCACTAAAGAGATAACGGCCTTTGTAAGCGTAATTTGCCCTGGCAAAAAATGACAACAATTTATCATCTTCGGCAAAAGAGCTGGGAAAATTGGCTACTGTTCCAGCGCCTAAATCGTCGACACCATTGTTAACCGTCGGAAAACCGCCTGCGCTGGCCGCAAACCGCTCTGTATAGTTATAAATATACTCTTGCCCAATTGATGCATCGAATTTATGATCTTTTGCAAAAACATTGGCATAGGTAATCACATTGTTGTACGACAACCGTTTAGTTAACGCATCGCTTATCCCTCCGTTTGGACCACCAGCGCGTATAGCCTGGATATTGGTTGCATCGATAAAGGTTTTTATTTTATTGGTCTGGCTGTTGAAACTCACCAAGCCGTTATAGGTTAAATTTTTCAGGAAACTATACCTAACTGTTGCACTGGCATTTAAACTTTTAATCGACTGTTCGATTTTACGTGAATTTAACGAGATAACCGGGCTTTGAAATGCCGGATTGCTTTGATTATCCAATGGATCTGTTGTATCATCCAGCAGATCTAAATCGTTATCATTTTTTCCATTGATGGGGCGGTATTGCAGCAAAGTCTGTAAAAAGCTTAACCTTGCATTACCACCCGTTTCGGTACCCCCTGTACCATAAATAAATTGGTTAGAATAGTTTACGATACCGGTTACCACAGCCTTGCTACCGATATTGTTCACTACCGTAAGTTTGGCGATATCTTTATCTGCCCCGCTATTTAATAAAATACCATCATTGTTATTTTTGGAGTAAAAAAGGTTATATTTAATTTCATTAGAGCCTCCATTGATGCTAACCTTATGGTATTGGCTCATCACCGTTTTACCCATTACCTCCTTTTGCCAGTTTACACCAGGCCTGTTTCCGTACCTGATCTGCAAAGAATCGTAGGAACCATAAGTTTTAAGAAAAGTAGCTAACCTGCCTGGATTAGACAATGCGTTTTCATAAACATATTGTACGTATTGGTAGGGATCTAAAACAGGTAAATATTTACTGATCGTTTTAGCACCTACGTAACCATCGTAACTGATGGTCGTTTTTCCGCTTTTCATCTTTTTGGTGGTTACTAAAACAACCCCATTAGCACCACGTGCACCATAAATGGCAGTTGCAGAGGCATCTTTAAGTACATCAATAGATTCTATATCTGTTGGATCCAAAAATGCAAGCCCTTCTGTTTGCGGTACCCCATCAACAACATATAAAGGCTCATTACTCTGCGTAATAGAAGTACCTCCCCTTATTTTAATAGAAGGTTCTGAACCCGGATCTCCACTGCCCATGGTAACCTGCATACCCGCAATACGGCCTTGCAAAGCCTGTGCAATGTTTTGTACAGGTACTTTCGCAAGTTCATCACCTTTTATAGATGATATTGCCCCTGTTAAATCTTTACGGGCTACGGTTTGTCCGTATCCCGTAACCACAACCTCGTTCAGGTTATTGGTATCATTTATTAACTTTGCATTAATGGTGGTTCTATTGTTCACCTGTTGTTCTACCGTTTTGGTACCCAGGTAAGAAAAAACCAATCGGCTGCCTGGTTTTACTTTAATGGTAAATCCTCCATCGTTACCTGTTATGGTGGTATTGGCTGTACCCTTTTCATTTACGGTAGCCCCAGGTAATGGTAAATTTGTTTCATCTCTTACCACTCCTTTTACAGTAATAACTTCTTGCGCAAAAAGTATTTTACAGGTACTGAGCAATAAGAATAAGATTATAATTCGTTTCATGTGATTTCCCTTATCAGTGAATTAATTTTTTATTAAGTGAGTTGAAAAGCCGCTTTGATGAATAAATTGGCAGCTGTTTTAACTGTTGCCGTTAATAAATATTCGTCAAAACACTCTGCTGCCGGTTCAACGGTAATTTCAGTAAAACCATTTATGCCTGTTAACTCCATTCCTGCCTGCATCGTTTTGGTTTCGCTGTTGGCTACCGTACTGTCTTTATCATATACGGGTGATAGTGCACCGATCATCGAATCGTTGGTGGTTGTGGGCACAACAGCTGTTCCATCATCATTTCTTCTTACGCCAATCCATGGGCGCAATTGTTTAAGCGTTGCAACCTGAAGTTTATTTACCATTAACCTCAGTTGTGCCGAATGCCTGGCTTCTACCGAATGGATTCTTACTGCTGCAGATAATACAGCATTATTGCCAATTAAGGATATAGCTTGTCCCTTATAGGCCCTCACCCCCAGATCTTCCAGTACCACGGCTGTTCTTAAAAATGTACCATAATTGGTATTTACATTGGCATTAACTTTAGTGTAATCGAAATTGGCATAAGGCATTACTGCTTTAGCTGTGCCGCCCAAATCGGTAATGGTTTTGGTTAACAGGTTAATATGTGCCTGTTCATGATCTCTTAAGGTCGTAATAACCGGTTTATCGGCATCGGGTATTAAATTTGGAGTAACGGTTAAAGCATTGTTATAAAACTGAAATTCCATGTACTCTAAAACCAATGCCAGGTTAAGCGCGTCGATTACGGCTGTATTTGGCGCTGTTTGCCCGTATGCTTTTTGTAACATCGAACTTAAGGCCAGAGGCAATGCGGCTATCGATATTTTTTTACCAACATTTAAAAAGTCTTTCATGGCGCTTCTACGCGGACTTAAACGCTCGTAAATTTCTCCGTCAACCTTTTCTATTTCATTAAGTATATTTAAAATATTCATATCAATAGTTTAAAGGTTAATCACATTTAATTTGGTTTTGATGTATTTCGAGGCCTGAGCCAATACCTTATCAGGCGATAAAATAACATCCAGGCCATCGGCGTTTACAGCACCTAACGCGGCCAGTTCATTTAAATCGGCGAAAAGGTTAACATCGATCTGGTTGCGCACCACCGCAGCATGACGGGCCTCCACCGAGGCAATCTGACTAAAAATAACCAGGTTGTAATCGTTTTTACTTCTCACTATGGCATCATTATAAGCTGCCGTGCCTAAATCTTCGAATGTTTTGGCTGCCGTTAATACCGAAGTCGCATCAGTAAAATCGATGCCTGAAAAATCCAGTTCAAGTGTCCCGATCCCTGTAGCGCCTAAAAACCTTTTATAAAATTCGCGGTGTGCAATTTCCTGGAGTTTGATGTCGGTAAACAGCTTTTTTTGTAAATCGGTAAAATTTGCCGGGAAACCTGCAGCAACCTTGATATAAAAGGCAGCTTCTAACTGCTCTAATGCATAAATATAGTTTAACAGACCAGTATCGTCTTTAAAATCAACTGTATTATCTGTATTAATATAAGGTGTTAACGAAGGCGTTTCTTCCTTTTTACAGCCGATGATGCCGATTGCCAATGCAGATGCCCCTGTAAGCTGCAAAAACTGCCTTCGCTGTATAGTGCTAACTGAAAAAAGCTTTTTTTCAGCGCTTGCCTCAGAATTATTTTTAATCATTGTGTTAGTTGATTTATCAAGTTTGGTTAGTTGCAATGCATACCGATAACTGGTTTGGTTAAGTGCCAGCCATTGGTTAATATTAATTGGTTAAATATTTTAAACCTTTTCAGGTTTGTTTAGTCTGTAGGTTTATTGTGGAATATAAGGCGTTGATCTCTTCACGCCCATCCATTCATCTACTGGTAACGAATTTAGCATTAGGCAGAGAAAAAGAGTTTCAAATTTGTTTAAAATACTATCAAATTTGAACAACAGTGCTTTAAACAGTCTTTTTTGACCGTTTTTCCGCTCATTTTGAGCTAATGCAAAGTGAAAAAACAGACTATTCTGCGTTCCCCTGTAAGCAATATCCTACATTATCTGACACAAAAAAAGGATATTCTAGCTTTTAGAATATCCTTTTTTGCATCATGCCTGTTATACTAATATTAGAATTATAACTATTATTTTAAATCAATTACAAAATCATCAAAAGTAATATTATAGGTTCTGATTAGCATGTATACCTGGAGAAAGCTTGGAGAGCCAAAGTCGTTTTCCCATTTAATGTAAGTGGGCCTGCTCACTGATAATAATTCTGCCACCTCTTGCTGTGTAAGACCTGATTTTAGTCTAAATCGCTTTAAAGTTTTCCCTAATTTTTTATTCATAGTTATTCATGATGATAAAATATTGTCAGGGATGTTTCCAAATATAAAAGAATAGTGTCTGATGTAAAAAATAATATCAGTGATGTAAAGAAAAGTATCACTTTTGGTTTGAGATTTAAACTCATTTTTGTTGAGAAGAAATTTAAGCTTAAACGATATGGAAACCACCGAGGCTGGGAATTTTCTTTAACAGAATGTGGGCCTGAAAGAAATGAAATTGTAATATGTAATCACCAGTTGGGGGCGTTCTATAAGAGAACATGCAATTATTCAAAAACTAACATAAAGAATTTTATTTCAAACAGTTACACCCATTCATTTTATTAAACTTATCAATACATATATGTAGCGGAAACCTGGAGGATAATAATGCTTGGGCTAACGAAGGATTCATTTTGCTTTACAAAATTTTTATGTATTGCGGCATTAGCGGCATGCATATCCTCAACATTTTTATTCAATTTGGGAAGCGACATATGGGAAAAGCAACTGCATGGATCTTTCTTTTATTTAACATGCATTACAATGGGAGCCATAGTTAGCTTTCTTTGGCTTTTTAAAATTGGTGTAATCTCTATTAAAATTCTTGATATTTATGTGATGTTTTTTATTGGGTATATTTTATGCCGTGCAATAAAAGACTCCTATCCATTTGTGGACCAAACTCAATTTTATGACTATATTTCTTATGCCAGCATCTACATTATAATAAGAATAACTTCTAGACCAGCTCGATTGAATCGAGGGGTAATCTACACAATCCTTTTTGTAGCCTTGGCAAACGTGATACTTGTAGTATTACAGTTTTTTAGAATTACACCACTATCTAACAATCTGGGAATCGTCAGCGGTTTTTTTGTTAACCCGGGATCTTTAGGTGGGTTTATAGCCAGTGTTCTCCCCCTTATAATTACATTGAATTTGCCTATCCAGATGTCAAAATGGATCAAAGGTATTTTTATTCTTGTTTTAGCTGTGACGTTATTCCTAAGTTCATCACGTGCAGCCTACATCGCTTCAACAGTGCCTTTTATTATATATTACGTTCCTTGGTCAAGAATGATTAAAAACAGGTACGCCTGGATAATGATAATTTTGATTCTATGCGTAACCCTTTTCCTACTATTTCAATTGTATAAATTAAACCCACTTTCCGTACAAGGCAGGATCTTAATATGGAAGGTTAGCTTTCAGATGTTTCTTGAAAGACCATTTTTTGGCCATGGTGCAGGATCTTTTATGTCAAGCTACAACACATACCAGGGTGAATATTTTCAATCATCATTTGGAACATCAAGGGAAAAACTGTTGGCCGGAACGGTGTATACCCCATTTAATGAATTTTTAAAAATATTGATTGAAGGTGGTGTTTTTGGCATATTTCTTTTTAGTTTGATCATATTTAAGTTAATAAGGGCTATACGTTATGCGGAACGGATATTCATCCCTTTATATCTCTCGATATTTTCGATTTTAATATTTTCAATATTTTCATACCCTTTTACCGTACATACAAACTGCAGTGTGTTTTTTGCACTGCTAGGCCTTATACCCACTAAAACTATTTACGTAGAATCGATTGCTCGAAATGTAAGCTGGGTAATCTTTCCTATTTACATTTTTCTATCCATGCCGACTTTCCGTTCGATTAGCTCAATAAAACAGTGGAAGGCTGCAAGTGCTATGTGGAATTATAATGAATACCAGGCACTAAAAGGATATAATCGCGTGGCTACTGATCTGGCTTACAATTGGGCATTTATGTACAATTACGGCGCAGAATTATTGCGGCATGGCCATACGGTAGAGGCAATCCATATCTTAACTAAATGTAGGAGTTTGGGGGACAATGTTTTGGTAAATAATCAGCTCGGCCAGGCTTACGGAAATATAGGACACTATAAACAAGCTGAAACACATTTCAAAAGAGCCACCAATATGGTTCCAGGAATGTTAAGCCAGAAATTTGCTCTATTTAAGCTGTATGAGAAAACAAGAAACTGGGAAAGATACTTTGATGCCGCCAAAGAAATCGAAGATACCCCAGTTAAGATAAAGAATCCTGAAGCATTTTTTATAAAAAAAGAAACACAATCGTCTGTACTTAAATACAAAAACCAAAAAAAATGAAAAACAAATCAAAATTTTATTTGCTATTTAGCATTTTGATTGCCTTACTTTTAGGCATCAATGCCTGCCGGAAAGATTCTTCGGGAGTAAAGGCTGAGCAGCCAATTAACTCCGATCTGCTGGCTGCAGCAAAACAATGGAGGCAGGATCAGCTTAAAGTTGTCAGGGCTGCATTACCAAGTGATTTAAATATTAGGGAGTATAATCCAATGTGGGCAAAGGCGCGGTACCGGAACAACTCCAACCATCAAAAAGTAATAGGTGTGCCAATGTTCTTTAGCGATTCTTCATATATCGAAATGAATGTAGTTTTGATTGAGGGAAAAACTTATGGTATTATTAAAAAGTATCATAGAAACGACCAATATAAGCTTGATGTAAAGATATTTTCAATTACAGGGAATATAATTACATCTGGGGCATACGATTCCGATCGGGGAGTAATGAAACAGCCAAAGCTAAAGATAGCGACCTTACAGAGCTTGACTCCTATGAACAGGATTATGGCAGACGGTGGTGGCATTGATCTGGAGGAGGTAACGATCCATGGAACTCCTCCGCCGCCGACAACTCCTAGCGATCCAGCTTTCCCGGTAAACCCTATCGCTCTGCCTGGTGGAAATAATGGAGGAGGTACTGGAACCGGAAATGGAGATGGTGGTGGTTCAGGGGGTGGCACTGGCGGGAACACCTCTGGGGAAGACAGTTATGAATTTCCAGAGGCCACATTGGACAAAACTGCAAGACCTTGTTTACAGAGCATATTATTAGATTTAAAGGCATCAGCAAATGTTCTTTCTTCCCTGAAAAAAATCTTTAACTATGAAACAGGAATGAATAATGTATCTGCAATATTTGAAAAGGTTGCTACTACCCCAGGATGGAATGTTACGATCGGAGAAAAAGAAATTCCGGATCGAACTGACACTTTCACTGGAATAGTAACCCAAGTAAATGCAGACACCTATGGACTTAACGGAAGTGCACACATAGATTTTAACAAAACACTATTGAATGCCGGTACTAACCTTTCAATTGCAAGGACAATGATCCACGAAAGCATGCACGCATATTTCATTTATGGAATGGCAAAAGCCCATGAACCTGGTTATGAAGCTTTCGTTGAGGCCAATGATCTTCTATATAAAAAGGATGGTGGGGAAGTAAATGATAAAGAAAAAGCACAACATGAGCTGATTGCAAAGAAATATGTCGAACAATTGGCAGGTATGTTAGCTTTTTATGCTCGGATAAACAATATTACATCACCAGATGCGTCTTTAACAATAGATGAATATTGTAAAGATCTTGCTTGGGGTGGACTTATGACTACTAAAGCCTATCGTTCTGCACCGAATAAATCTAGGATCGAATCTAATGTACTCAAAGAAGCACAACACTCACAAGGATCAACTACCAAAAAAGATTGCTAATGAGATTATTTATAACATGCCTGCTAATATCCATTATAGGAATACAGGCTCAAGCACAAACAGATAACAAAGAGCTTTATAAAATCCACAAGGTTTTGCAACAAAACCTATCATCAGAGAGGAGATATACTGTATATGCTAAGACGAAAAAAGATATTATAAAACACTTTGATTTCAAAAATCCAGATGGTGTTGATACATCTGCATCAAATATCTGGAAAAGGGCTGAATGGAAAAACTTTCTGAACAGCGTTGATACTTCAGCCGTTGCGAACTATTCCCTGTCCACGGCTGGTAAGCCATGGTTTAAAAACAGAGGAAAGGTGAAACGTACTTTAATCTTCGCACCGGTTATGTTGAGTGCCGATGGCAATTTAGCAGTTTCAATACTGGAATTAGCCGATCGAGTTGGTGGATCATCATCCAGTATAGTTTATTTCTTACAAAAAGAGAATGGCAAATGGAAGATTAAAAAAGATAGATTGATTTCAATTACCGATTTCTCATAAAAATATATCTAACTATTAATTAAATAAATGAGCGGTGATAATACCGCTCATTTTCTTCATTTACGGCATATTCTATCTTTCTAAACACCGATTGGTGTGTTTTATTTATGTTTTCCTTATAACCTCCAGATAATTAAGTTTACGGTTCGAGTTTAGCTACCATTTTACTGGTTATGTCTGAAATAATTCCAACTTAAATTATTTCACCACATAATCAAATGCCTTAAATTTCTGAAAAACATTGGCTGCGCAGCCCAGTAAACCCGCCTTATTGCCGAGCTTAGCTGAAGCTACCAATGCATGAGTTGAAGAAATAGGAACGGCCAGGGTTTTGATGCGACGTTCTATTTCCCTTACATAAAAAGCTCCGGATTCGCTTATGCCGCCGCCAATTACAATTTTTTGTGGACTAAAAATATTGATAAAGCTAATAATGCCCGCAGCCAGGTAATCGAAATGTTGTTCCATTGCCGTTACCGCATAATCCTCACGGGCAAGGTATCTCTCTACCATGTATTTCCCATCAATTTCTTCGGGTGGATTTGGGTGGATCGTTTTATAATGATTGATCAGGGCGGTTACCGAAGCATAAGTTTCCAAACATCCTTTTCCGCCACAGGCACAGGGTGCTCCGTTGTGCTGCACAATGATATGTCCAAGCTCAGTGCCCCGGTTTCTGAAACCACCATAAAGTTTATTATCAATCATTACCGCGCCGCCAATTCCGGTACCAACGGTAAGAAACACCACATCGCTGCACTCTTTCGCAGCTCCATAAGTCATTTCGCCAAGTCCCATTAAATTCGCATCGTTATCCATCACAATATTATGGCGGGTTACTTCCTGCAGAATTTCGCCCAGGGCCAGTTGTTTAAAACCAGGCAGGTTATCGGCACCAGCAATAATCTTATTATTATAAATAATGCCCGGGAAACCAATACCCACCCCCAGAATAGGGTTTTTAAACTTTTTAGCACAGCTTTGAATGGCTTCAACAATAAGCGCAATAATGGCACCCTGAGTTTTTGCATTTTTGAGCGATATAATGGTCGAATATAAAATTTCGCCTTCATGGTTTACTACCCCACATTTTAACGATGAGCCTCCAACGTCGATGCCGATGGCGTATGATTCTTCTATGTTCATATTATTTAAGGTAGCCATATATAAGGCTGAGTCATAAATTTTATACTTGTTTGATTTAATACCACTAAAATAGGTTGTATCTCCTTCTACCGGATTAGGTTTCAGCCTAAAACCTTTAAAAATTGATTAAAAATGGAATAAAAAAGTCATAACACGCATAAACATAAGAAAATACCTGCTTAAATAAAACGCAGATTAACCAAATTCAAAATATTTCTGATAATAATCAAAAGTGTTTTTCTTTCTATCGCCTTAATTTCACAGTTATAACAACAAAATCATTTCATACCAAAGTTTCAATCCTAAACACAATGAAAAAAGCTTTCTGCTTAGCAGTACTTGCCGCTACACTTGTTTTAAATTGTTATGCCAGTAAAGTACAGCATAACCCGCCGCCAACATGGCTAAAAAAAACTACCGATATTATTTCATTTCAGTTAAACAAAGCCACTGCTACCTATAAACCGGGTTTAAACCCGCGATCGATAAATCCTAACGGAACGGTAAGATTAGCCGGATTAACAGACTGGACTACAGGTTTTTTCCCAGGCAGCCTTTGGTATGGATATGAACTTACAGGCGATAAAAATCTGGCTACGGAAGCTAAAAAATTTACGTTGGCCTTAGATTCTGTGCGCCACATTAAAAACACGCACGATCTGGGTTTTATGTTGTACTGCTCTTATGGCAATGCCTACCGCATTACCGGCGATCAAACTTATCTTCCTGCTTTAAAAGAAGGCATTGCCAATCTGAATGCACGTTTTAGTCCTACGGTTGGCGCTATCCGCTCATGGGATTTTTCCTGGTGGCACTATCCTGTTATTATAGACAATATGATGAACCTCGAATACCTGTATTGGGGGGCAAAAACGTTTAATAAATCTGATTATGCACATTCTGCCACCACACATGCCTTAACTACCATGAAAAATCATTTCAGAAAAGATTACAGTTCCTATCATGTGGTAGATTATGACCCCAAAACGGGTAAGGTACTTGCAAAAAGAACACATCAGGGGGTTACTGACGAATCGGCATGGGCACGTGGCCAGGGCTGGGGGCTTTATGGTTACACCGTTTGTTATAAAAACACCAAAAACCCTCAATTTTTGGCTCAGGCCGAACACATTGCAGCTTTTATTATGAACCACCCGAGAATGCCAAAAGATAAAGTTCCGGTTTGGGATTTTGATGTGCACAATGCCACCGGAGTTGAAGAACCAGCCCCAAGAGATGCCTCTGCCGCTGCAGTAATTGCATCTGCCCTGCTCGATCTGAGTACACAGGTAAAAGATGGTAAAAAGTATGTTGATTACGCCGAAGATATTTTAAAATCGCTTTCATCTGATACTTACCTGGCTGGTCCGGGAGAAAACCAGTATTTTTTATTAAAACACAGTGTAGGTGCTTTCCTTTATAATTCGGAGATTGATACGCCCTTAGATTATGCCGATTATTATTACCTGGAAGCATTAAAACGATATGTAGATATTAAAAAAATAGACTTAAAAGATCTGCTAAAATCTTAATCCCAAATCAATGAAATTAAAATACACCATAGGCTTATTTACCCTGTTATTAGCCTGTTTAGGTATAAAAGCCCAGGAAACTGTAATTAACAAAAATAGCTTTAGTGCAATCAACCTAAGCTACCCAGGGCTTGAAAAGGTAAATAAACTGTATCAGGCAATACAGTACGATGATGCTGCCAAAGAACTCTTAAATTATTATCGTAACCGAAAAACGGTAAAACATCCCGAATTTAATGTAGGTGATGAGGCCCGTTTCAGGGGCAAAGATATCGGAAAAGCCAATCAGGTAAAGGCAGATAATGCATTAGAGCACAAATTCCAGCCGCAAAAAGGTTATGGCTATTACGATTATGGTGCCGACATCAACTGGGATTTTTGGCCTGTAAAAGATAATGAGGTGCGTTGGCAATTACATCGTGTTACCTGGTGGCAACCTATGGGTATGGCCTATAGAAGCAGTGGAGATGAAAAATACGCTAAAGAATGGATATTTCAGTTTAGGGATTGGGCCAGGAAAAATCCTTTAGGCAAATCGAAAGAAAACGACAGCTACGCCTGGAGACCATTAGAAGTATCAGAGCGCATCCAGAGCCTGCCTGGTACTTTTAACTTATTTGTAAGCTCTCCAAACTTTACACCCGCTTTTTTATTGGAATTTTTAAATCTTTTTAACAAACAGGCAGACTACATCACCAAAAATTATAGCAAGGAAGGCAATCACCTCTTGTTCGAGGCACAACGTGTTTTAGGCTCAGGCAGTATTTTCCCCGAGCTTAAACTGGCTTCGGTTTGGCGCAAAAGCGGTATAGAAGTGCTTAACCGCGAAATTAAAAAACAGGTATACCCTGATGGCATGCAATGGGAACTTTCTCCAACCTACCATGTTGCCTCTATTGATATTTTCCTTAAAGCTTACAATTCAGCTAAATTGGCTGGAGCAGAAAAAGAATTTCCTGAAAGTTATGTCAAAACCATTGAAAATATGGTGGTTGCTACCGCGAACATGTCGTTTCCTGATTATAACAACCCCATGTTTGGCGATTCATGGCCTATTGAAAAGGCATCAAGGATGAAAGCATTTGCTGCATGGTCTAAAACTTTCCCTGCCAATGAAGAAATCAAATATTTGGCCACTGATGGAAAGGAAGGTGCTTTGCCCAATTATTTATCGCATGGCTTAACCACGGCGGGTTTTTACACTTTTAGAAATGGCTGGAACGACAAATCGACGGTGATGATATTAAAAGCCAGTCCTCCCGGAGAATTCCATGCGCAACCCGATAATGGCACTTTCGAACTTTGGGTAAAAGGCAGGAATTTTACGCCTGATGCCGGTTGTTACCTGTACAGTGGCGATGCAGAGATCAATAAAAAACGCGATTGGTACCGTCAAACCAAAGTACACAGTACGCTCACCTTAGATAACCAGAACATGGTGATTACCAAAGCGCAGCAAAACAAATGGGAAACGGGTAAAAATCTTGATATACTAACATACACCAATCCGAGTTATGCCGAATTAAACCATCAGCGTACGGTTTTATTTGTAGATCAGAAATATTTCCTGATTATCGATCAGGCGATTGGAAAAGCCACCGGAAACCTTGGCGTGCACTTTCAAATGAAAGAAGATAGCAAACCGGTTTTCGATCAAACAAAAAATAAAGTTTATACCACTTATACTGATGGGAATAATTTATTGATACAATCTTTAAACGCGGATAAAGTTACCCTTATTGAAGAAGCAGGCAAAGTATCGTATGTGTACGCTAAAGAAATGCCGCGTCCGGCTTTTGTATTCGAAAAAACTAAAAAAGATAATGGAATGCAAAAATTTGTAAGCATCGTTTATCCATACGATGGCAATAATGTTCCAGAAATTGCCATTAAAGAAAATACAGGCAATGATTATGAAAAAGGCTACCTCAATTTAACACTAACAATTGACGGCAAAAAAAGTGAGCTTAAAACATCAATTAAATAATAAAAGAAGCGGTAATGATCAAACATTGCCGCTTTTTATTTATACACAAAAACAATGATTATGAAATAAAAAAACAATTAATCCTCCACTAACCTACTAACCAAAACCACATGAAGAAAAAATCAATTTTCACGCAAAAATGCGTTGTCATTGCTGTATTCTTTTTTATTACCGCATGCAGCAAAAATGACTACAATTTAGCCAGCCAGGCTCAAGACAAAAACGCAAACAGCTTAAAAACGGCTGAAAATGCTCATCAAAACCTGACTTTTAACAATGGCGATACGCTATTAAATGTTAATTATGAATCCGGTACGCTCAATTCCAATATTACGGGCATAATTGCCACACACGCAAGCGCAAGTGATGCAGCCTATATGACCGGCTCACCTGGTACGTACGCTATAGCCCACAAAGTAAACAGAACCGATTCGGCATATTACTCGGCAGGTGCTTACAGAAGTGAGGCTGATGCTGATAATGTAACCAATGCACGCTATTTACCTGGTGAAGAACGCCGTTACGAATTTAGTGTGCTGCTTAAAGACTGGGAATCGTATACCTCTCCCAATCCCGCATTTACTGACAATATTTTCCAGCTAAAAGAAACTGCAGGCTCAACAATTAGATTGGGCGTAAAGCGCAACACGCTTTACCTGTGGCAACAAAATGATCCGCAGGTTGAGTTGATTAGCGATGTGATGCCCTATTCCAATCAGTGGATTGATTTTCGGATTGATGTAAAATGGGCAAAAGACAATACCGGTTACATCAATTATTATGTCTGCCTGCCGGGAGAATACAGTTATACCTTAAAACAATCCTTTCCAAATAGTATCACCTACAATGGAACAGGTACAGGTGGCCAGCATGGTTATCTTAAATGGGGTATATACCGCGAGGCCAAGGCAACATCTGCCGCTCCAGTAACGCGTATTGCTTACCATGATAATATCCGTGTGATTCAATTGCCATTGTAATAAACAAACAAAAATCAACCCTATTGGCAGCATATGGCTGCCAATATATTCACCAAATATCATGAACAAAAAATTGACCTTTACCCTGCTTATTTATTTTATCGCGGCCAATAATATAGCAACCTATGCCCAAAGCAATAAAATGCAATGGTGGCAGGATGGTAAATTTGGCCTTTTTATACACTGGGGGCTTTACTCCATCGGCGAGTGGAAAGGAAAACCTCAAAAATCCAATGAACATTTTATGTTTGGTGAACAGATTCCTTTAAAAGAATATGCGCAGATCGGAAAAACCTTCAATCCACAAAATTTTAATGCCGATACATGGGTAAAAAGTGCCAAAGATGCAGGCATGAAATATATAGTGATTACGGCCAAACATCATGACGGTTTCGCAATGTTCAATTCTCCCAGTGATGACTACAACATTGTAAAAGCCACTCCCTTTTATCATGACCCGATGAAAGATTTAGCCGCTGCCTGTAAGAAATATAGACTTAAATTCTGCTTTTATTACTCTTTAGGCAGAGATTGGGCCAGCCCACAATCTACCTGGGCAAAAGTAGGAAGCAAAGCAGGCAATACCTGGGATTTCCCGAATGAAAAAGATAAGGACAACAATAAATACATCGAGGATAAGGTAAAACCGCAGCTGAAAGAACTGCTTACACAGTATGGCCCAATAGGGGTAATCTGGTTCGATACGCCTGAAGGTACTACACCTGCACAAAGTGAAAGCCTCAGAAAACTCATCCTTTCTATCCAACCCAATTGTATTATCAATAGCCGGATTGGTAACGGCTTTGGTGATTATGATGTATCGGAACAGAAAATTAATGCGAATACCGAATTAAAACCCTGGGAAAGCTGTATTACAATGAGTGGAAAATGGGGATTTAGCAAATTTGACAAATCATGGAAAACGCCCGAATTACTCGTACGTCATTTGGTTGAAATTGTGTGCAAAGGCGGTAATTTTCTCTTAAACGTTGGGCCAAACAGTCTTGGAGAACTACCCGAAAAAAGCATTGAAAATCTTTCGGTGATTGGCAGTTGGATGAAAATAAATCATGAAGCCATTTATGGGACAAGACCCTGGAATACTGTAAACGAATTTGCGGCAAGTATAACCGATGTAAAAGAAGATGTCATGGGAAAATCGAGCAATGATTTTACCTCGAAAAAAATTGCCGCGGACCTCTATTTCAATCAAAAAGAAAAAAACATTTACGTTTTTGCGAGAAGCTGGACAGCAACCACCATTAGCTCAAAAAGTTTAGCACAGGTGAAAAACATTAAAAACATTAGCCTTTTAGGTTCTATGAAAAAAATAGAATGGCAATTGCAGCACGATAGCCTGGTTATTAACCTACCCACATTAGCCAAAACTGAAATTCCTGTTTATGTATTTAAAATAACCACTAAATAACTCCTTAATATCAGGTAAGCAAAGGAAATTCATCCCAATCAACTATTTACTAACCAAAAAGAACCACATGAAAAAAAGATCAATTCACCTACCAAAATATATGGCTATCGCTGTATTATTTTTGGCGTCCGCCTGCAGTAAAATGGAGAATGGCTTATCCAGCCAAACCGGAGATCAAAGCTTTACAGTTCCAAAAATCGCTACCATATCGTCGGCAAACCTCAACTATGGTGATACGATTTTGAACGTTACATACGAAAACGGGGCGCTCAACTCTGGCATCACAGGTATAAATCCAACCAACGCAACCGCATCAGATGCAGCTTATATTATATCACCAGGCGCTACAACGCCAAACCATGGAATAGCACACAAAGTAGTATATGGCGATTCAGGCTATAATTCTGACGGCAATTGGAGAAGTGAAAGTGATGCCCAACAGATTATCGCTGCGCGTTATTTCCCCGGCGATGAACGCCGATATGAGTTCAGCGTACTGCTGAAAGACTGGCCGGTTTGGAATCAGGGCGACCCAACTAATGAAAGCAATGTTTTTCAGCTCAAAGTATCTGGCGGCGAAAATGTGCCTTTAATGATACGTGCACAAAGAAATGCTATACGCATTAGGTATCAGGATGTATCTACTAAAGATATTGTTACCAACCTGCAGCCCTACGTAAACCAATGGATCCAGTTTAGAATAGATGTACTATGGGCCACCACCACTACCGGTTATATGAGAACTTATATGAAACTGCCGGGCCAAAGCGATTTTGTTTTGGTAGATGAAAAAACAAACTACGCTTCGTTTACAGGCGACGTGAGCAACGGCAACTTCGGCTACATTAAATGGGGTTTATATGTAGTGCCACCCAACAGTACCCGTACCGTTTATCATGATGATATCAGGATCATTAATCTTAATCAGGCACCCACTGCTACCGGGCTGATATGGGGAAACAGCGTTCCTGATGCTAATCCAGCCTATTTAGATGGCCCCTACACCATTGCATCAAATTTGACCAATCCTACTGCTTACAACAATACCAGCCATGTTTATATCCATCCCAAGATCAAATACCAGGCTTCTCAAAATATTGTATATGTTAACAGTACCAGTCCTGCGCCAAACCCGGCTGATAATGTTGTGGGTACGCCACGTTCTGATTTTTCACGTTCAACGTTGTCGGCATCGGGTATATCAAGTGGTGCACCTGGCCCGGGCGGGCGTTACCTGGTGGCGGGCTGGGCAAATGCGACATCAGCAACAACACCGTCAGCATTTGACCCGACAGAATACTATGAATTTTATTTAGAGCCTAAAAGTGGTTATTATTTTAATTTCAGTGACGTTAAATTCACTGTACTAAGGGGCGGCGCCACACATCCTAATACATTTGTGCTCCGCTCCAGCGTAGATAATTTCGCTACCAATATTTCAGCCCCAGTTACCATTAGTGGTACGACTACAGCAACATCGATATCATTCAATGCATCGGTGCTTAGCAATATCACTACACCGGTTACCTTTAGGTTATATGCTTATGGGGCTACCGCAACCAGTGGAAACACCAGTGTTGGTGTTAATGATTTCCAGGTAAACGGACAGGTTTTAGCAACGCCTTAAATGATCAGTTAGAATTAAAATCCCAATATAATTTGGTAATTAAAACGGGCAATGGAAATATCCATTGCCCGTTTTAATATTTTGGTAACCTATTTCGCCAACATTCTTCTTAAAATCTATTTAAATACATTTTTCGGTACTACTCCCGTCCATGCATCCGGTAGTTTGGTTAAGCCAAAAATTTTGGCCAGAACCAAGCTTGTGTTTTTGTTACTGTTAAAAGAAGTAATTAATCCGCCTTTTTTGATCTGAGGTCCGGTAATGGCCCAGGGCACCTGCATTTCTGCCATCGATATGCCACCATGGCCTTTATTTATTCCTCCATGATCGGTAATCAACAGGATATGCATATCCTTATAAATTCCGTCGGCCTTTAATTTTTCAATTAATGCGCCTATTGCAATATCAGCTTCTTCAATTGCTTTAATATATTCGGGAGTCATCCATCCAAAACCATGGCCGGCATGATCGGTGTGCACACTGTATAAAAAGGTAAGTGTAGGGTTTTGCTTATTCTTTACCATAAATTCGAATGCTTTCTGGTAATTGTCTTTGTATTCGTCTTTTTCTTCGAACGATACCTCATCAAGGTACTTTTTGTTAATGGGATTGATCAGTTCTTTCCAATTGTAATAATAAGCTGTTTTAGCTGAAGGTATGGTTTCTTTCAATACTTTGAATATCGATGGATAATAACCATCCTGATCGGTTTCTAAAGGCTGTAAAGTGTGTTTTTCCAATGTCCAGTCGTTCGCTGTGATACCATGTTCCTCAGGACCCGAACCGGTTAAATGACTCGTCCAGTTAGGTAAAGTAACCGATGGCATTACCGGTCTGGTGGTTAAAGAAAGTACACCATCTGCAAATAACTTATCCAGGTTAGGATGTTTTGCCGTTTTATAACCTTCTGCACTAAAGCCATCCAGGCCAATAATTAATACATGTGCCTGTTTGCGTTGCGCCATAGCCGAAAATGACAGCAGGGATAACACCATCACTTTGATAAAAATTGTTCTCATAAATAAATCTCCTGATATAAATTGGTATGGTAAATATAAATCAGAGCACATCAAACCGTAGTTTATAGCGCTACGCAAAGTTTAACCAAAGTTTTGTATAGCCAAACCAGCTTATATACAAATGATTAATTAAAACTTGGTATCCAAATGGACCATCTGATCATCCTTAAAATAAATTACAATACATAATTACTAAACATTTGTTTATTTATATTAAACAAATGGTAAAATAATTGTTATCAATATTATTTATCTAAAGAATGCCATTAAATCAGAAATCTGCCTGGTTTACAGAAAAGGGTTATTTTTCCTGTACACTACAAGCAGAATAGTAGATCGCATTAATCCGGTCATAAAATGTCGTTTTTTTTATTTTTCACCTGTACACACCAACAAAACAAATCAACATATCCACCTATATTAAAGCACTTTAGACGTACAAAAGTTTAAACTCTTTTTGTATGGCAGCTTCTTGTTTAGGTTAAGATCTTATGATTATTTTTATAAAAGTCAACAACTTTTAACCAACCCAATAAATGACCAAAAAACATTTTATATTCTCTCTCCTGTTCATGGCTGTGAGATTAAGCAGCTTTGCCCAACAAACCATAGAAATTGCCACCAAAAACAATGTACTTATTTTAGAAACTGATAAAGATAATACGCTCCTATCAACCTATATTGGCAAAAGGCTTGAAAACGCAGCTGAATATCCTGGCATCCAGGCATTAGATAAATACAAACCGGGGTCTGACGACCTTTTGAATAAACGCGAAGCTTATATTGCTTCAGGATCGCTTAACCTCATGGAACCGGCATTAACAGTAAGCCGTGCAGATGGCAATAAATCAACAGTACTTACATTTTCTGAAGTAAAAACCGAACAGCTCGATCAGAACAGGAAATTAACCAGCATTGTGCTAAAAGACCAGAAATATAAATTTCAGGTGACTTTAAAATACCTGGCCTATTTTAACGAAAACGTAATCGAACAATGGGCAGAAATTGAGCATCACGAAAAAGGAAACGTTGTGCTGAAGAAATATGCTTCGGCAAACCTTACCCTGAGCGGACGTAAATTCTTTCTAAAAAACCAATATAGCGGTGCCACACGCGAAATGCGATCAGAAGAACAACAGTTGCTCCATGGCATTAAAACCATCGATTCGAAACTGGGTACCCGCACAAACCTGCTCCATTCCTCTTCTTTTATGGTTTCGATTGATCAGCCCGCTACAGAAGATATGGGCGAAGTAATTGCAGGCTCACTGGCCTGGACAGGGAATTTTAAACTCGACTTTGAAACTTTTGATGAATACTATTTAAGGATTACTGCAGGCATCAACAATTTTTCGTCGGATTATACCTTAAAAGCAGGTGAAAATTTTGTTACTCCACGTTTTGTATATACCTATTCATCAGAAGGAAAAGGTTTGGCGAGCAGAAATCTGCAAAACTGGGCCCGAAACTACCAGTTATTGGATGGAAAAGGAGAAAGATTGACTATTTTAAACAATTGGGAAACCACTTATTTCGATTTTAATGATGAGAAACTGAATGAACTGACGAAAGACACTAAAAAATTAGGTGTTGATGTTTTTTTATTGGATGATGGCTGGTTTGGCAATAAATACCCGCGTAACGGTTCAACTTCGGGTTTGGGCGATTGGCAGTATAACAGGCAAAAACTGAAAAACGGCATCAGCACTTTGGGCAAGGAAGCCACCGCTAATGGTGTAAAATTCGGGATCTGGATAGAGCCGGAGATGGTTAATCCCAAAAGTGAACTTTACGAAAATCATCCTGACTGGATCATCAGGCAGCCGGAAAGAAAAGAATATTACATGCGCAACCAACTGGTGCTCGATTTAACCAACCCGAAGGTTCAGGATTTTATTTATAAAACCGTTGATGATATTTTTAAGGAGGTGCCGGAACTTGCCTTTATCAAATGGGATTGCAATTCGCTGATCTACAATGCCAACTCGCCTACCTTAAAAAACCAGGATCATTTTTACATCGAATACATCAGGGGATTAAACAGTGTGCTGGAAAGGATCAGAAAAAAATATCCTAAAACACCGATGATGCTCTGTGCAGGCGGAGGCTCGAGGGTTGATTATGCCGCACTTAAATACTTTACTGAATTTTGGCCCAGCGATAATACCAATCCTTACGACCGTATCTTTATCCAGTGGGAATATTCTTATTATTTCCCTTCTGTTGCCATTGATAACCACATTACCGACATGGGTAAACAGCCCATTAAATTTAAAACTGATGTGGCAATGATGGGCAAACTGGGCTACGATGTACGCGTAAATGAACTGAGTAAAAACGACCTGCTTTTTAGCCAGAATGCCGTAAAAACCTACAATAGCTTTAAAGATATTGTTTGGCATGGCCAGCAGTACCGTTTGCAGGATCCTTACGAAAATAAAATTGCCTCAATTGCCTATGTAAACGATGCTAAAGATCAGGCGATTGTTTTTAATTATCATGTAGCTACGCTTTTTACCAATGGGGTAATATTACCGATCAAATTGAAGGGTCTTGATCCGGCTAAAAAATACAAAATAGAAGAAATCAACCTTTATCCAGGCACCAAATCGCCAATTGACAGCGCTAAAGTATATTCTGGTGATTTTTTAATGAAAGTTGGTTTTAATCCCGAAGTTAACGCCTACAGAACAAGCGTGGTGTTAAAAATACAGGCCATATAAACTAAAAAATTAATGATTAATTATTAAGGGTGCCTGTTTAAATAATCTGATAACGGTTCCTTCGCAAAAAAACAGATCGGCCCAACTGAGAAATAAATTATTGACCCTGTTAAAAGAACAGGCAGCCCCCCGCGTTTTTGGCAAAGGCAGCCAATTTGACCAATATAAATACGCGGACAAAAGAGGTGTGAATTTTTACGACCGATACTTAAAAAAAGATACTACATTACGCTGGGGATGGGTAAATGATACTGATTTTCAGGATATTTCAAAAATTGAACGTACTAAAAAAGCGAGGAATAAATAGCATTTAAAAAAGGCTATATCATAAATATAGAATTGTCATCCTGAGCTTGTCGAAGGACCTGCCAAAACACTATCCAGGGCGTTTCGACAGGCTCAACGTGACAATTTTAGAAAAAAAAAGTTTTATGACATAACCTCTATTGAATAGAATTTAATACAAACCCAGTTCAGATAAGGCTGCGTACTGCGTTCCATCCCAGGCATTATTGGCAATAACTTTAAAATAGCGGAAGGTTTTAGGTGAACCGAAACCAAAATATTGCGTAGCACTGTTATTGGCAGCCTGTTTGCTGAAAACACTGGTAAAATTAGTTCCATCACTACTGATCAATAACTCGAAATCTTTGATGGCCCTGCTGGCTCCCGCTCTTTGGGTAAGCGATAATCCGCCGTTTACTGTTTTAGCTGATCCCAGATCGATGGTGAGGTAATGCGGATAGCTTGCCGCATTGGACGACCAACGTGAGTGCCAGAAGGTTGAGGTTGACCCATCTATTACATTGATTGCTTTACCATCTTCACCAGTTTCCTGAGAACTGAAAGCTGCAACAGACCAGTCTGTTTTTGACAATTCAGTTTTGGTCGAAAAATCGAGCACTGGTATACCATTTTGAAAGGTATAAGCATACACCGTTTCATTGATGATCCCGTTATCGTGTACCAGTTTTACTTTAAGTTCGTATGGAATTCCATTTGTTTTATTCTCCAGTTCGGCTATCGGCATCACTACCCTAAAACTATCTGTTCCAATTGGCGAAGATGCCCAGGTAATGGCATTATAATCTTTGTTGGTCCCTGTACCCTCGTTATTTTCGTTTGGATCGTTATAGTAAAGCACCTTGTTTACCGTACCGCTGCTGGTGTATTTTCCAGACATCACAATAGCCCCTAAACCAGCATCGTAACTGGCATAAATCCGTTTTACTGCAGAGGTTATTGCGCCATAATAGCTTTTACTATCGTTGTTAAATGCTTCGCAGGCATTAAATATAGCTGCTTCTGCATCTGTCAGGAAACTTGGCCTAACTTCTAAATAATAATTGCTCAGCCACATCATCGGCATTTTATAATTGGTGTTGGTACCGTTTGCATAAGTATTCTGCGAAACCCACTGCCTGTCGTGCGGCGCATTAAAGGCGTGGCCAAGCTCGTGCATCATCCCGCCAACCCATTTGGCAAAGTTGTTTCGGCCAGTGTTTAACACCCCTTTTAAAGCCATGTTCATATAAGGATTATCGTTAGCAAAGCAGTAACGGCCATAGCCATAAAAAGGCTGTACCCCTTCTAATGGTTGCGGGCCTTCGGTGCTATTGTTATCGTAGCCAAATGCAGGCACTAAAATGAGTACGTGGTTGCTGGTTTTTAATCCGGGATGGGAAGCAAAATAAACATCAATCTCGGTGGTATAAGCTGAACCGTTTGTGCCATAACTTGCTTTCGGATTTGCAGCCCTGATGAGCACAATTTCTGCATTTCCGGTTGTTCCATCCTGTTTTAAGCCAAAGGTTTTAAAGCCATAGCCCGCATTGTTCATGGCCGTTCCATACCAGTTTTGGGCGTATAACATTACATCGCTCAAACGTTTTTTCCAGTTGGGCAGCGTATCCAGATCGGACGGAATAAAATAAACGATAGCCAGATTCCTGGTCTGCGTAATAATTGAAGAAGTAGTAGCCGTTTTCTTTGGCCCTGTGGTTTCGCCTCCTTCGGGGGCAATTACTGCTTTTTTACATGATGATGCAAAAAGTAATGCAGCGCATAGTAAAGTTAAAAGGGTTGTGTTTTTTTTCATTGGTAGATTGGTTTTTAGTAACGGTAAACGTTAACCTCGGCTAAATGTGTTGATTTAGTTATTGGCGAAGCTGCGTTTAACATGGTTATTTTGATGTACCGGTAAAGTGCCGGTATAGAAAGCTGATAGGACTGGTAACTTTTCACCACTGGATCCATGGTTAGATTTTTGCCCTGCGAAACCCACGTTGTACCGTCTAAACTAGCATCCAAATCGAATTTGGTAAAACCAGTATTGTAATTTTGCCTTGGTGCTAAATCTACCCGGGTAACGTAAATGGCTGTTTTCATATCTACATTTACCCAATGTGGAAATGGAGGTTCAGCAAGGCTCCATGAAGAGTGCCAGTAGGTATTCACATCACCATCAATGGCTGCTGCAGTTCTTCCGTTTACCGCCCCCTCTCCGGTAAGTTCTTCCGTATCTGCCGTGGCGCTCCATCCTGTTTTTGAAGCCAGAACAGCGGTTAACTTTGGCGCCACAATAAAAGCAGTTTTAACCGTTGGATTAATCAGATAACCTGAAGCATTTTTTACACTGATGGGCAAGAGATAATCTTTTGTCGGATCAAACTTTTTGGAAAAATATTTAAGGCTGATAAAATCTGATGAAACCCCGCCCTGTGGTATGGTTACATTCAGTTTATCGATCGAGTATGAATCGGTGGGAAACCGCTCGTAAAGCGCCGAACCGTTATTTTTCCTGATTACATTCAAACTGTCGAAAGCTTTGTTATCTATTTCAAAAGTAACATTTATCGGGTTTTTAGGCAAACCTAAGCCACCAAACTGTGCATTAAACTTAAACGTTCTGGCATCATCGGTATAAGGGAAAATATTTAAATTCTGCAGGCCAACATTTGCCCTGGCCACAAAAATCTGGACCTTATCTTTCGAATCGGTTTCTTCTTCGTAGGAGGTATTTTTTTTGCAACCTGCTGCTGCAATCCATGCAGCAGCTATAATACTCAGGTAACTTATATTTTTGATATTCATGATTGTTGTATTGTTAATAACCTGGAAATTGAACCAATTGCTTATTTCTGTCCATTTCATTCTGACCATAAGGAAGGAAGTAAAATTTACGCTGCCAGGTGGCCCTGGTAAAGGCAATGGTACGGACGTGAAAATTAGGGTCGGATAAACTTGTACCTGCATCCATGTTCATTCCATAAAATGCGCCGCCCTGGTTTGATCCCGGTTGATTTGGAATTTTCCATCTGCGCACATCATAATACCTGTTGCCTCCTTCGTAACATAGCTCTATTCTTCGCTCCAGCCTGATCTGACTGCGTAAATCGCTTTGGCTTATCCCATTAGCCAGTTCAGGCAATCCGCCACGGGTTCTGATCAGGTTAAGGTATTTCAGCACATCTGGGTTACCCGGGTCCGATTCGTTCAGTGCCTCAGCATAGTTTAAATACAATTCTGCCAACCTGATCAGCATCGCCGGACGAGCCACGGTAACATAAGGATTCATACTAAATGTTGGGTGGATATTTTTTCTGGCGGTATATCCTGTTTTTGGCCAATCTCTCGGTACACCTGCTTTACCAGAAGTTCCCGTATTAAAAAACTCAACCCTGGCATTATTCGCGCCAGTTTTGGCCACTCCCGGATTTACAGCCCCATTGAAGGTAACATCTGCATAAAAACGTGGTTCCCTGTTGGTGTACATGGTATTGGTACCTGCCACATAATATTCGTTTGCCGTTGAGGTATAGGTATTTTCTTTATAAATGGCACTGGTGGTGATGTTATTTCCATCGGCCATTCTAAAATCATCCACAAGGCTCTGCACTACACCAAGGCCATTATAACCTGTTCCCTGGGTAGAACGTGGCGAAGCCGACGATTCCCAGGAACCAGATGTTGCCGTTGATGTTCTCAACCAGATTCCTTCGGTTTTCCAACCACTCCAATATAAATCCCTGCACGATAAAAATGCCGCCCTGAAGGGTGTAGTGCTGGTTACCTTGTAAATTCCCTTTCCGTTTGCTTCTGCCAGATCGATTGCGGCTTTTGCTGCATCTGAAGCAGCTTTCCACCTTGTTGCATCGTAAGTTTGATTGAACAGTTGTTTGCCATCTAAATTTTTAAAGTCTGATAGCTCTGTATTTCCGTTAAACAAGGGGCTGGCGTGATATAATAATATCTGCGATTTTACCGCTGCCACAATAATCTTGTTTATCCTGCCCGCTTTGGTCACATCCAGATCGGAAGTGCCATTGATATAGTTGTTCAACGGCAGTTTACTTTCGGCTTCGGTCATCTGTGAGAGCACAAAAGCCACACACTCATCCCAGGAGCTTCTCGGAATCTGGAAGTTATCTTCAGGCGTTGATGCTTTTAATGGTGCAATTACCACCGGACCAACCTGTTTCATAAATATCCAATAGTAATAAGCGCGTAAAAACTGTGCTTCGCCTTTATATTGTTTAATTAAATCAGCTCCGTTTGCAAGTGCCTTGATCTCTTCGTTACGGTCTATATTTTCTAAAAAAATGGTACATAACCTGATTTTTTCGTAAAAAGCATTCATACCCGACGAATTCTGATCGGCATTTAGCGCACCACTGTTTATTGGTGGGTTGGTCCAGTTGCTGGCATCCATTTCATCGGCAGTAATAGAAGTAATGTAATTGTAGGGCATATCCCATGGATCGGGAATGGAAGAATACAATCCGGCCAGCCACCTTTCGGTTTGAGACCTGTTTTGAAATACCCCGTCAACTGTAACCAGGTTATCGGGCACAGCATCAAAGAAACCTTTTTTGCAACCTACAGGCAACAAAAAAACCAGGCATAATGCCATAAATGCCAGTAATTTTATCTTAATTTTTTTCATGATGATTTATTGAAAATTAACGCGTAAACCTAAATTGTAAGTGGTAATGTTTGGATAGGTTGCCCCTCTTCCATCGCCCAGCTCGGGATCCCAGAATTTCCATGGAGAAAAAGTAAGCAGGTTGGTACCATTGGTAAATACCCTGATTTTTTTGATGGCCGCTTTTTTCATCCATTCTCCCTTAAAGGTATATCCGATTTCAGCACTTTTTAAACGCAGGTAATCTGCCCGCTGGATCCACCAGGTACTGGTATAATAATTGGTGGTTGCATCCTGATTGGTAGATAAACGTGGGTAAAATGGACGTGGATTTGGATTGGTAGGTGTCCACCTGTCCAATACCTGCGTGTACATGTTGCCGTATGAAGCGCCCTGTGTAAAAGGCGTTGTACCGAAACCACTTGCGTAGTTAAAATCAACTAATGCAGCTCCCTGGAAGAACAGTGCAATATCAAATCCTTTATAACCACCGCCAAAATTTAAACCGTAAATGATACGTGGTGTAGCACCATAACCTATCGCCGTCTGATCGTTTGAATTGATGATACCATCACCATTTAAATCTTTATAACGGATATCGCCTACCCTCACATCACCTGATTGAACGGCGGAATTATCGATCTCATCCTGCGATTGGAATAATCCGGTTGCAATGTAACCAAAGCGCTGGCTGATGGGCTGCCCGATCCTGTTCAGGTAATCGTAACGCCAAGGTGGCAAACCGTCAAAAACCGCTAAATTTTTATTGTAGTTAAAACTTCCCCTAAAACTCACAAAACCATCATCCTTAAAGTTTTTCGTATAATTTAAGGTAGCATCGATACCCTTGTTTTTGGTGCGGCCGATGTTATTGTAAGGGATATTGCCAGATGTAAAACCTGAGTTATAAGCAATTACCAGGTTAGGCAACAAAATACCTTCCCGTTTTTCTTTAAACAGTTCTACAATTAGCTGTAAATCATTATTTAAGAAGTTTAGTTCGATACCCAGGTTGTTGCGGTATGAACTTTCCCATTTCACATCACCACCAATACGCGATTCGCTATAACCTGTAAAACCTAAAGTAGAACCCGGCTCGCCGAAAGTATAGGAGCCGCTGTTTGCAAGCGTGGTTAAATATAAAAATCTGAAATCAGGGTTGCTTACTGCCGCATTACCCGATACGCCATAGCTATACCTCAATTTGAAATAAGACACTACGTTTTTAATCGACTTAAAGAATTTTTCGTTCGATACAATCCAGCCCGCACCAATAGCCGGGAAGAAACCATATCTTCTATCAGGAATAAATGCATCAGAACCTGAATACGAAGCACTAAGCTCGGCAAAATACTTGTCTTTATAACCATAACTTACCCTTCCGTTGATGTTGCGCTGGCGGTATGGAATAGCTGCCTTGTAACCATAGTTTTCTACATTTACAGTGGCATCAGTATAGTTTGATTGGTTAAACAATAAAAGTCCGCCGATATCATGATCGCCAAATTTGCGCGAATAGTTTAAAGAAGTTTCAGTATAAAAACGTTTATCCCCATAACGGCTTGTTCCAAAAGCTAAATCGTTTGTCCCCGGTGTAGTAATCTGCGTAATTAAACTTCCATCGGCATTTCGGCCTGTTGCCCAATAAGTTTGTAAGGTTCTTCCTCTCGAATAGTTGATGGTATTATTTAAATCGAAGGCAAACATGGTCGAAAAGTTTAAACCCTCAACCAGCATACTCAGATCCTGGGTTACCTTAAGGTTGGAACGGACGGTACCCGTAGAGTTATTGGTAATACCCGATTGGGTTAAAGCCATATACGGACTAAATAAGGTACCTGCCAGCTGAGGCCATTGCCCGTTAGAGTAGCGTGGCGGAATAACGTGTGGAGCAGATGAGGTTGCCAAAGCAAAAATGGCATCAGTACCGTAGTTAGGTTGGTTCCTTGTACCTATAAATCCATTTATTCCCAAAGCCAGTTTAGTAGTTTTGGTTACATTTACATCAAGATTACTGGTAAAATTAAATCTGTCGTATTTCAGGGCAGAATTATAACTCTGTACATCGTCTGTTTTAAATAAACCTGTTTCGCTAAAATAACCAGTGGAGATATAATACGTCGAATTTTCGGAACCGCCATTTATATTTAAGGTAGCACGTTTATTCTGACCGTATTTATTAAATAATACATCATACCAATTTACATTCGGGCTTAAATCCGGATCAACGCCACTCGCTGTTTTATCAATCTGCGCCTGCGTGTACAGCGGTGTTCTGCCACGCATGGTTAACCCTTCGTTATACAGCTGCATAAAGTTTGGGCCATCAATAAAGGTTGGCAGATCGGTAAACTTATTAACAGCCTGGTTAAACTCAGCGTTGATCTGTGGTTTTCCTATTTTTCCTTTTTTGGTATTGATGATAATTACCCCATTGGCACCTCTGGTACCATAAATTGCGGTTGATGCAGCATCTTTTAGAATGGTAAAGTTATCGATATCCTCAGGATCGATGTTATTGATGCTACGGTCGGGCACACCATCTACCACTAAAAGCGGCGCCTGAGGGCTTGAAGCGAAAGTACCGATACCACGGATAAAAATCGAGGTGGCATCAGCACCAGGTGCACCGCTTCTGGTATAGGCTACCACTCCAGCCATACGGCCTGCAATGGCTGATGCAAGGTCCCGAACCGGAAGTTTAAGTTCTTCGGCCTTAACCGTTACCTGTGCACCTACCAAACTGGTTTTCTTCTGCTTGCCGTAGGCTACAATGGCAACTTCCTGCAAACTGCCTTCTTCAGGCTCCAGGGTTACATTTATATCTACTTTATTACGTACAGGTACCATGTATTTTTTGTAGCCAACAAAAATAAATTCCAACTGATCAGTCGGTTCAACATCGATGGTGTAAAAGCCCTTTCCGTCGGTTACCACCCCTCTTTTACTTCCAAGCACTTTTACCGAAACGCCTGGTAATGGCGTGCCAAGCTCATCCTTTACCACACCCGAGACTTTCAGAAATCTCGCACTTGTTTTATCAAATGAAAAATAAGCCTTTCCGTTAGGTTCATGACTTATCAAAGGAGAAAATTTTGCGGCGGCATAACTATTTCCATAGCCGGTAAGCAGCATCCCTCCCAATAACAGGTAATTAATTCTCATATAGTTGTTTGATTTTTTTTGTTTATCCGATCGGAAGAATCTGTTTGGCTAAAAGCTCCGATTTATTTGGTTACCTCTAAGATAAAGTGAAATAAAAACCAGAATAACATGTTCATCTGTACAAATAAAAGACAAAACAATGTACACCTAACCCACTAATAATGAGATACTAGCGAGCACACAAAAAACAAAATGGATAGAGAATTTTTGTTAAACAACATGGTATTTGACGGACGACCATAAGGCCCGGGATCAGAAAATTTCTTTGGTAGATAAATCCTGTAGTTTGGGGGAAACAGCCTTACCAATACCGCTTAATAAAATCTTGATACCCATCACCTTACCTATAGATTTTTCATAGCCGGTTGAGAGTACTTTTTTACCGTTCAGCATTACCGAAGCTTTTTTATTGACCACCCTGATTTCTATATCGCCTCCGTTACTGGGATCGAAAGCCAATGCGCCTAAAAACTGTTCAGCCCCGATGACCCTTTTCTCCGAAAATTTATACTGAGAAAAAGCCACACAATTGCTTCTGTTAAGCGTTAGAAGATGACGGTGTTTTTCGCCCAAAATAATAACCGTGGTTTCTACACACTGTGTACCCGGGCGGCTCTGCTCCGAAAAAACCCGACAGGTAAAAGAAAAATTATCGCCACTGATATTGGAAGGTTTTATATTACTAAAACCCACTAAAAAAGGTTTATTGGTCGCTAATCCGGCAGAATCCAATTGTTCTTTCGAAACATAAATGTTTTCAGGGTTTAAAGCCTTAAGTCCGGCAATAGGGAATGCCCTTGAGGTATCGTTACCAGAATTGGCTACCCATCCCTTTGTTTGCATATAAACCGAAACGGTATCTATCGGCTTATCGTGATATAAAAGTGTGGCATATACTACACCGGGGTTTCTGAAAAACTTGGCAATTTCTTTTTTACCACTTATGGGCGACTGAAGTGCTTCGTCCATAAAGTCGATCTTAAATTCTTCATCACTATCCTGCGTTAACCTCGACTTTAATTTAAATACGGCAGTATGTGGCACATTACCGAAAGGATTTTCGCAGATCAATTTTGTATCGGAAACCGTATCTACTGATTTCAAAATAAAAAAGCCACCAATCAAAACGAGCAATAAAAAAGCAGCAATGCCTGTGTAAATATATTTTCTCCGGTTTTTTTGCGGTGCTTTGGGCGAAATTTCTTTTTCAGACTGAGAAATAACCGGTTCTGGTTTTGCCTCAATAGGTTGCACTGAATTTACAAGCTCAAATTCCTGCCAATCTCGATAGCCAATAAATTGTGCCAGGGCATCGCGGGTGGCTTTTTGGGGGAAATAGCGTTGTGGCGTTTTCAATTGACCAAACAACCTTTTAAGCGTATTTACACTTAAATATACTTTGGTTTGTTTACCCAACTGACTGCTCAACCTGTTATAATCAGATACACGCCATTCTTCAATCGCTGTTGAGTCCATTTTCCGGGCAATAATCCTACAACAGATATCGAGGGCATCAAAGCCAGATTGGTTGCTCGGCTGAACAGAATTAGGCTCCATCACTTATTCAATTTTGTATTGGTTAGGGACTATTTACAACGCCAGTTCAAAAACCTTTAAAAATAGTATTTGTAAACTTTGTTTACAAACATATAAATAACGATTTAGATAGTCTTACACAAATTTGCTTTTTTTTAACCGTTTATTAGCGATATATAATAACTTGTTTTATTCCATTTAGAAATCAACACTAGCCATTATCGTTTTTATCCTTTTCAGGGTAATGCAAGTGTATATCCTGTTGTGCAAATGGAATATCGATATTATTGGCTTTAAAAGCTTTATTAATGGCTATAATCAGGTCGCTACGCGTAGGTAAAGCTTCAGCAATGTGTTTGGTCCAGAAATATATCTTTAAATCGATGGCACTGTTTCCAAATTGTTCATATTGGACTATCGGAGCAGGACTTTTTAAAATACGTTCTTCGCTTTCCAATATATCTTTAAGCAGTTGCCTGCATTTCTCCAGGTCAGTATGGTAAGCTATTCCAATTACAATCGAAATTCTTTTTCTGTTGCCACCCAGCGACCAGTTGATTAAATGCGAATTGAGCAGATCGCCATTGGGCATGACCACATCGGCTCCATCCCAGGTGGCAATGATGCTGCTTCTAAAGCCGATCGATTTCATGGTACCACCCTGCCCGTCCACATCAACAATATCGCCAACGTTTACCGGTTTTTCGAAAGCAATGATCAAACCGCTCACCAGGTTATTTACCAATGTTTGCAATCCAAAACCGATACCAACGCCCAAAGCACTCAGAACAATAGTAAAACGGTCCATTGGGATACCGGCTGCGCCTACAGCCAGGAAAAGTCCAAGGCTCAATATCGAAATCCTGACCAATAACAGCCAGCTTCCAATGCCTTGCTTTTTTGATTTATCTCCATGGGTTTTATCCAAATGCCAATCGGAAGCAAAAAAAGATACAATCTTAGAAATAATCACAGAGATGGCCATGATACCAAAAAACAGCACTAAATTATTAATGCTAAAGGTGTAATTGCCAATGGTACGGTCTTCGGTAAAAAACTCAATTAGCGGACGGGACAAGTATGCAAATGCCGGAAAATTACGGCCAAACAAGATAACCCAGCCAATGACCAGAAGCACATAAAACAGCACAGGAGCCCTGCTGCCCACCTTTTCGTAGTTGAGGTAAAACAATTTCCGGTTTGGGCTAGAATATACATTGAATGCAAGCGATAAGCCCTCATTAATCAGCCTAACCGTCCACAGGAAGAGGATGGCAATAACCACATTTAAAAAACCACTGATAAACAACGCTTTTGCAAGGTTATACCTTCCGAACAGATTTGCGACAGTAGCGGCCATTTCCAGTCCCACCATTAAGCCAATTGAGTAGGTGATCCATTTTTCTTTAAGTTCGTTCTTTGGCCCTAAAATTAAAGCAAGTCCTCCGGCAATACAGCCAATCAGCGAACCGCCCAGCATCAGCCACCTTTCCATCCTCGATGCCTGCAGCACCAGGTTACCAAAAGCAGCAAAAAAGAAAAACAACACCATCAGGAGCCAGATCCGCATCCAATATCCGCTAATGTACTGCTTAAAAATAAAGCTTACACAAATACAGCTAACCGACCAAAACATCACATTTAAAATAAACGGCGGCGAAATAAACATGAACTGAAACAGGCTCATAATAATCAGCAGTGCAGAAAGCAATGGATATTTTAGAACAAGCTGATTTTCAAAACCAGGATTTAAGAGTGACCTTTCGAGGTAGATATTTTTTAGCGAACGCAGGTAAATAAAACAGGTGATGATCAGCAATAGCAAAATAAACATCCTGCCCTGGTTATTTTCCACATAAAAACTAAGTGTAAGTAAACCTTTCACCATTGAATGTGATAAAATCTCATTAAATGGCCTGTAATAACCTTCACGGGCCCAAATATTTCCAAAATCACGTCGATAGGCATTCTCAGCCATGGCTTTTTGATATGATTCTATTTCTTCTAAACTGCTCTGCAACCTAAAAACGGTTAGGTTAACCTGATTGATTAAGGTTTGGATATTACCATTTGCTTCTTTAAGTGCACTATCAATGGGTTTAACTTCGTAAGCAATCACCACAATCTTTTTCAGGTAGCGCATCAGGCTAACAGAATCTTTTGGAAATTTGAACAATGCAGGAATACTGGACAGCGAATCGAGCTGGTAGCGAAAATTGTTTAGTGCAGTTTGGCTGGCATCCAAACCGGCTTTCCGTTTACTTGCCTTATTTTCCAGTTCGAAAAGGATTTTAGAAGTTGCCGTTAGGTTTCGGAAGGTTTGTGCCGTTCCGCGATTAACAAAAACACCATCGCCGGCAATCTTAAAATCCGTTTCTATTTCTTTCAGTTCCGTTTTTGTTCCTGAAGTATCCAGATTTTTCTTGAGGTAGATTTTTGCTTTTTGCAGTACCCGCTTAATCTCATCAAAAATTTTGATCTGTGAAATGGTGGCTTTGTCGGCATCAAAATCCGAGCGACTTTCTTCTGATGATTTCTTTGCAAATTGCTGCATCCGGTCTACAAAACTTTTCGGCAGGCTATCAGCAAGAGTATGTTTTACAGTATCTTGTTGCTGGGCACAAAGCTTAATGCTACCGAAGGAGAATATGCTGATCAATAAAAAGAAAAGTAACCTTTGGGATGTCATATATTCAATAATACGAAAAAGCTGAGAGAGCGGCAATTAATTTAATCGGGAGTCTTTAGTCAAATTAAGTCGTCTTGAATTAATCAACGTAAATTTGATAGCTGAGCATTAAGAAAGTTAAGAAACTTAAGGTATTAGCGATCCACTCGCAAAATTGTTGTCTTAAAAGCAGTGAAGAATTTAATTAAAATTTTTACTGTACCGGGTGTGATGATAAAGCCAGTGGTTCTTTGTTTAGGGCTCCTTCACTGCGTTCAGGATGACAAACTGGTTGGGAGTCAATTAACGAATTAACATAAACTATGAAGTTTTTTACCATCATTTATCTTTTGTAATTTAGAAGATATGAACATTAGTTATAAAACAGATATTATCCCCGATGCTGAAGAAGTGATTGAATTATTTATTCAAGCGGGACTTAAAAGACCAACTGAGCCTGAAAGGATTGCTTTGATGTTGAAAAATGCAGATTTATTGATTACAGCCTGGCAAAATGATAAACTTGTTGGCATTTGCAGAACCATTACCGATTGGGTTTGGTGCGCTTATTTGGCAGATATTGCGGTATTTCCAGGCTTTAAACAATCAGGAATCGGCAAAGAAATGATTGCCCTAACCCGTGAGAAAATTGGTCCGCAGTGCATGCTTTTATTATTATCGGTACCTGCCGCTTTCGATTATTATCCAAAAGTGGGTTTTAATAAAGAAGATCGTGCTTTTAGTATCGAGCGGGTTTTATAGTCTGGGGTTGAGCGTTTGGGGCCAACAAATGAACTAATGACCAATGAACCAGTTAAGAGTTAGGCGCTTGTATTCAGCTAACCAATTTAAACAATTAACCATACTAACAACCATAGAACCTACAAGTACTTTTTAACAATGATGATCTTCCGCAATAAATACGCACTTATCCAACTTAAGGCAAACGACAATAATAAGACGGTTAAAAATTTAATTGGAACAGGTAAATCAAAGTGCAAAAGCCAAAACTGCATCCAGGTAACAAATGCAAAATGGACCAGGTAAATTAAATAAGCATGTTTACTTAATGAATCCCACCAAGGAAAGTTTCTCACCAGCAATTTGCTAAAAACACTGATCAACGCGATGCATATTAACGTACAGCACAATACAAATAGCGTATTATTAAACTGCTGCATAATACGTACCTGATTTAAAAATAAGGTACATGTAAAAGCAATTATAGCCAATGAACACCATAAGCGATATTGCTTTACAACTGGTGAATTGTTAGAAAAAATTCCTGCATTAAGACTTAACCTTCCTACAATTGCGCCTACTCCAAAATAAGCAAAATAAAGGCTCAAACGGCTAAGCTGAAAATCGAAGGGCCCAAAACCGGTCCAGCTGTAAGGACCAAAATAGCCAGCCATGGGCAGGTAAGCTAGCAATCCGATTAAAAAAAGGATCAGGAATTGTTTAAATAAATTATTTTTTTCATTAAAAACTCCCGATAAGAATAAGCCATATTTTGCAGGAAATAACCGATAAATCAATGCCGCTATAAAATTGAATACAAATAACAACCATAAAAACCATGGCGGTCCAACAGGCCAGGCTTCGGTTGTAAAAAAATCTTTAACATAAGCCTCAATATTAGTACTGTTTTTAGCCAGATAAAATGAGGGGAAATAAGCCAGAAGCATTAATAAAGTACCCAGTAATAGAAAAGGGATCAATAACCTTAAAACCTTATCCTTAATAAACAACCAGACTCCTTTTTTATTAATGGTGGTAAAAAAGAAAAGTCCTCCGATCAAAAACATGAGCGACATAAAAAAGGTATCGTTAAACCCTACTATATAATCGAGTAAAAACCACCCTTTAGTGTCTACAACGGCATGAGTTGATAGGATATAGGCATCTTTATTAAATACAGAAAAGGAGGTATAAGCCAATGCCGAATGATGTGCAACCACTAAAACGGTGATGGTAGCGCGTAAATAATCTACCCATATATTTCTTAAAAATTGATTATCCATATTCTATTGGTTAAGGCTGGTAAGAAATGAAAGTAAATGTAACAGCTTAATAATCATTTAGTATCAAAAAAAACAATAATCTGTTATTGATCATTTTGGTAAAATTTTGGAAACTATGTACAACAAACACTATCTTGAAATATCAGACAAAACGGTAAAATAATTTACGACCATTTTTATGGAAGAATCAAAAAACGGCATTGGTGCATTTTATGCCAAAACGCAGGCACACTGGCGCCAGTGGCTCGAAAAAAACCATGAAAAAGAAATATCTGTCTGGCTCATCATCTATAAAAAAGATGCATCAGCAAGCAGTCTTCCACATGCCAATGCAGTTGATGAAGCACTCTGTTTTGGCTGGATTGATAGCTTAACGGTTAAACGCGACGAAGAAAGCCGTTACCAGTTATTCTCGAGAAGAAAAGCGAAAAGCAATTGGAGCGCCATTAATAAAAACAAGGCTTTAGCCATGATCGAAAAGGGGCTAATGCATCCTGCAGGACTAAAAACCATCGAAACGGCTAAAGCTAATGGCATGTGGGATGCCTTAAATGATGTTGAAAACCTGATTGTTCCAGCCGATCTGAAAAAAGAATTTGATGCCGATAATACTGCTTTTGGCCATTGGGAAAAATTTCCAAAATCGGTTAAAAAAGCAATCTTAAAATGGATTTCGGAAGCAAAACGCCAAGAAACAAGATTAGCCAGGGTTAACGAAACGGTTAAGTTAGCTAAGGATAATGTGAGAGTTAAATGAGTTGGGAGTTAGTTGACGGATTATTTAGTCCGAAGTCCTTATTCGGGAGTCTTTAGTCAAATTAACTTTTTTTAAAAAATTAACCAACGCAAATTTAATAGTTGACCATTAAGAAGTTAAGAAAATTAAGGTATTAGCTATCCACGCGCAAAATTGTCATCCTGAACGTAATGAAGATCTAGTAAAAAATTTTACTGTATTCAGTGTGATGATAAAGCCAGTGGTTCTTAGCTAAGGGATTCTTCACTTCGTTCAGAATGACAAAATAGGGAGAGGATGGGGCCTTGCCGGCAATTATCCATGAACTATCAACCAATAAACTATTAACCAGTTTGGCATTTAGCACCAGTTAACCAATTTAAACAATTAACCGATTAACCAAACTAATCACCAATGACCAATGAACTAATGAACCAATGAACTCTAACTATTTAGCCTATTTCTGTATTCCGATGGTTTCATTCCTTTAATCGCCTTAAAAAATTTGTTAAAGTTAGTTGGATTATTGAATCCGCTGGCATAACACACATCGGCAATAGAGTAATCTTCAGATTGGAGTAATTTACAGGCATGCCCCACCCTTATTTCGTTGATAAACTGGGTTAAAGACTTCTGCGACCGCATTTTAAAAAAGCGGCAAAAAGAATTTGGGGTCATATTGCACAATTCAGCTACTTCATTAAGGTGTATATCGTTGTGAAAATTTTTCATTAAAAACTGGTACACCTTATTAATCCGGTTGCTGTCCTTTTCATCGTACTGATTTTTAAAGGTAATGCTTGATAAGTATTTAAAATCTTTTGCCCTGGCGAGTATCTTAATAATTTCGACTACGGCAACGATGTTTTCGAAACCATCATTATCTTCCAAACCGAGTAAAATCGCCTTAACTTTTCTACTGGTATCTTTTTCAAAAGCCAGCCCTCTTGAAGCCCTCGAAACCAGGTCTTCAACTAAGGTTAAAACGCTTTGATCGTCGGTTAGCAATGAAAAAAAATCAATACTGAAATAAATCACGGTAGACTTTACCAGTTTATCCTCAAGGTCTTCATAACTTTTATCGTTCTGCCAGATATGAGGCAGGTTTGGCCCCATCAATACCAGGTCATCGTCTTCAAAATTCCCGATATGATCGCCAACAATCCGCTTACCCTGGCTCCGTTCAATCCACACCAGTTCGCACATATCGTGAAAATGGAAAGAAGAGATCAGCCTATTGTTATCAATGTGTTTGATACGGACGGATTTGTTTCCTGAATGGTTAACATTGATAAGTTCAGACCTCATAAAATATCACAAAAAAACCTAAATAAGTAAACTAAATTAATGATAAATAAGGAATAGTAGTTATTAAGGGTAAAAAAATTTAAGTTTTTCCAAATATAGTTTTACAAAGCAATTTAAGCCAGACGTAATTTAGTATAAGTAAACATTTGATTATATGGAGTATACACTAAAATCCCTTCAAATGTTTTTTTAACCAAAAAACTATATAAACTGTATGAAGAAAATTTTCCTAATCTGTTTCATGCTATTTCTATCCGCGCTGGCTTTTTCGCAAGATAAAACCATTGTAAAAGGAACGGTACGAAACGCAGAACAACAGCCCCTAGCAGGTGTAAATGTGGGGGTAATCGGGCAGAACGTGGCTACAATAACCAACAAAGATGGCCAGTTCAGTATCCAAATTCCCAAACCAGCGGGAGCAAAACTAAGATTTAGTTTAGTTGGCTATACCACCATAGAAATTGTGGCCAATAGTGAACAAGATTTTAACATTACCTTAAAAGAGGATGAAAAAAATGCACTGAATGATGTGGTGGTGGTTGGCTTTGGTACAACAAGCATACGGAAGAATACCACTTCTGTAAGTACCCTTAATACCGAATCGATTAAAAATGTACCGGTTGGAGATATGGGCTCGGCTTTGCAGGGCAGGATTGCCGGTGTTATTGTGCAACAAGGTTCGGCAGAGCCAGGCCAAAATGGGGCCAGTATTTCTATTCGCGGTAACGGGGAGCCCTTGTATATTATTGATGGTTTTGTATCAAACCGGCAGCGTTTTTTAACATTAAACAAAGCGGAGATCAAGTCGCTAACGGTTTTAAAAGATGCGGCATCTACAGCAGTTTATGGTATGAACGCGGGTAATGGGGTTGTGGTAATTACAACCAAACAAGGCGAAGCGGGGCAGTTAAGTTTCGATTATCAGAATAACTTTGCCTTTAATACGCCTTCTTATCCTGTAAAGCGCATGAATGCATTTGAATATGCAACGGCTTTAAACAACCTGTACCAGGCACTGGGACAAGGTATAAATGCTTTTAAAACGCCGGCAGAAATGACCGAAATCAGCAATAATTTATCCAGTTATACCAATTGGGAAAACGAATTGTTACGCAATTATGCGCCACAAAAAGAACACACCATATCTGTAAATGGCGGAACAGACCGTTTGAAGTTTTTTGGTAGCCTGAATACTTTAGGGCAAGAGGGCATCATGAAATTTAATTCGTTAGATTATAACCGTTATAATTACCGGTCCAACGTGAGCAGCTATTTTGATAAAATAGGTTTAACCGTCGAATTAAATGTAAACGGCTCCATACTGGATGAAAAATATCCTCCAGCCAGTGCAGCTACCATCTACTCGCGCCTAAGGGACAGAAATCCTTTTGAAAAACCCTTTACTGCAGACGGTAACATTTCAAATCAATTTGATAACCCTGTATTACAGTTAAAAAGTCCGGGTTATATTAAACTAAGAACGGTTTACAACCAGGTTGCCGGTGCATTAAACTGGGCGGTGCCTAAAGTAAAGGGACTTACATTTGGTTTCAACGGGAATTATAACCTTACTACCCAGGATCGTGTAGACTGGATACAAACGGCAACCTATTATGATGATCAGGGCAATGCCACCAAAGAAAATCCGGCCAACATAGGCATCAGCCGCTCATCGTACATGACCAGTCAATACGATTTTAACTTCAGGGCAGATTACAAAACAAGCTTTTTAAACAAACACAATATAGAAGCAACCCTGGTGCATACCAGACAGCATTATTATACCAACAGCTTAACCGCAGCTTCAAGGGGTTTTAATACCACCGAAATTAAACAGATCCAGAAAGGAGATGCAACCTTAATTACAGCATCCAATACAGAAGGCGAACAGGCCTGGATGGGTTATGTAGGACGTTTACACTACGATTACGACCGAAAATACATGGTCGAATTTGCAGGCAGGTACGATGGTTCCGATAACTTTCCGGATGGAAAAAGATGGGGTTTCTTTCCATCGGTATCAGGCGGATGGGCCATTTCTGAAGAGAAGTTTTTCGAAGGCATAAAAAGCAAAAAAGTATTAAATTACCTCAAACTTAGGGCATCGTATGGACAGATCGGGGTAAATGATTTAGACCATTATCTCTATTCTTATCTGCCAACTTACGATTACAACTCGAATGCTTATGTGGTTGATGGCAAGTTACAAAACAGCGTAACGCCTGGACCAACGCCAAGTGTTAACATCACCTGGTACGACCGTACCAAATACGATGCGGGTATTGATTTTTTTATGTTTGGCAGTAAACTGGAAGGTACAGTAGATTATTTCTTTGAAACCACAAAAGGATTTTTATCGCCTGACGTGTTTCGCTACACGGATCCGATAGGATACGCACTTCCACTGGTGGTTTCTAAAGCAGAAGACAGGATTGAAGGTTTAGATGGCTCATTAAAATATAACACCAAAATTGGGAGGGTAAATTTTAACGCCGGTTTCAACTTTACCTACTACAGATCTATTGCTTTTAAAACCAATGAAGACAGTATAACTTTAGCTAACCCACGTTTACGCTCGCAAGGAAACGAGAAATTTTATGTTGGAACAGGTTATATTGGTGCTAAGTTTTATACCAATCCACAAGACATCTTAAACAGTCCAAAACGAATTACATCAAGAGACCTTAGGCCCGGAGATCTTCAATATCAGGATGTAAACGGAGATGGTAAAATAGATGGTCAGGATCAGGCAAGGTACGGGCACAACACCTCACCAACTTTTGTATTTGGTATCGATCTTGGAGCAAGTTATAAAGGATTTGCCGTTGCTGCTACCATTCAGGGCACAGGTGCCAGACAAACCTATTTCAGTAATGTAGCCATGGGCTCAGAAGGTGAAAGAAGATTGGATTTTGCTTTCCAAAATGATAACTGGACACCAAATAACCTTAATGCAACCATGCCAAGGGCCGGAAATGCATCACTAAATGATAATAACAATTATGCTTCTTCTGATTTCTGGGCACGTAATTCGAATTATATCAGGTTAAAATCTGCCACCATATCTTACGATTTTAAATATTCCATACTTGATAAACAAAACTGGTTACGCAACCTTGTCGTTTTTGCCTCCGGCGTAAATTTATTTGCGGTTGGTCCATCTGTAAAATATGGCGATCCTGAAGCAAACAACTTTGATGGTTACTCATACCCGATGATGAGAACATATTCAGCGGGTCTTCAATTAGGTTTTTAAACATAAATAAAATGAAAAAATATAAATTAATCTGGATTTTAGGTTTGATCGTTATCGGCCTTACCTCCTGCAAAAAATTTCTGGATACGCAGCCTTACGATAAAATAACCGGTGAGCAGACCTGGAATAGTGAAAACCTTTCTACTGCCTTTATTTATCAGATCTACCAGGATGTACTGGCAAGCGACTCCTGGTTATCAGGCTATGCACACAATTATTCCACCCGCTCAGAAAGTGTTACTAAAAATGCCATGACAGGTACATTAAACAGTTCATACTGGTCAAAAGACCGTGCAGAGCTGATGACCAAAAATGATGATTACGGCTGGTTAGATTATGGTCTGCTCTGGCGCATACACACCGCCATGAAAAACATCCAGGCAAGCGCAACCTTTTCTGAAACTTATAAAAAACGCGCTTTGGGAGAATTGTATTTTCTGAGGGCGGCGCATTATTTTATCTACGCTAAATTATACGGTGGTTTACAGGTTATCGATCGCGAACTCAGCCCGGATGAAAATTTGCAGATCCCAAGAAAATCGATCAAAGAAACTTATGATTTTATCCTTTCCGACCTGGATAAGGCGGTAAGCTCACTTCCTGCTGTTGCAGAAAGAGGAAGAGCCTCTTCTAGTGCAGCCTACGCCCTATCTATGCGGGTGGCTTTACAGGCAGCAGCTTATGTAGATGGCGGTACACCTAATAGTGCTTATTATGATAAAGTGATCACAGCTGGAACAACTTTAGGACTCAACTCTTCAGGTTCGCAACTCAGCCCTTATGCTGATCTGTTCAGAAAGTATGAAACGGCCATTGCCGCCAGTGAAAATATCCTGATCAGAGAACGTTCTAAAACCAATACCTCTCTTTACGATATTCCGATGCAATACCAGGGCATGTGGTCAACAGGTAAGTTTTCGGCTTATGCAAAATTACATTTCCCTATAAACGTTACCATGAACTTTTGGGGCATGGATGGCGGTGCCTGGCCTACCCAGGACCTGGTTGACGATTATTCAGTTAAGGATACTGATGGCAGCCTTAAATACTGGGAGAATGCTTCTTATGCAACAACAGGTGCCAATGTAGACCAGAAAATGTACTTCAGCGACACAAAAAAGAGGGATTTAAGGTTTTATGCCACTGTTGCCTACGACAGCTGTTTGTATTTTAACAATCAAGTAAGGGTATTTTTCAGGAGAGATGGTAACGTGAGTAATGCAAACAGCAAAATTAATGAAGGTTCTGCAGCAGAATATGGTTATAGCGCAGGAAACACCGAAAATTATAACTCTTCTACCGGTTACTCGATGATCAAATATTTTTATGATCAGATTTCCAGTTTGCCAAATCCCGGAGATCAAAAATTAGATTACTGTTTTTCGGTGCTCCGTTATGGCGAGGCATATTTAAACATGGCCGAAGCTTACCTGATGAAAGGGGATTTTGAAAATGCAAAGAGATATATGGTGCCTACTATGGTTAAACATGGTGGATTTGACGAAAGTAAAGCAAATAGTTATCTCGCTTCACTTAGCGGTAATGTATGGGGCAATTCTTTATTCGAAGCCTATAAAAGGGAAAGAAATGTAGAAATGGTGTATGAGAATAATGACCGTTATTGGTCGCTGCTACGCTGGGGAATGAGAACATCTGGTGGAGTTAAAAATGGCGAATATGCCACAAGTGGCTTTGTTATTCCTGCATTACAAGGTACCCTTCGCGGTATCCGCATTGCGAGGGATGGAAAAACCTATTCTTTCTTCACCGACAATAATGTGGTTGGAGAAGCAAGGTTTACACCTAAGCGGTATTTATTACCAATAAACGAAACCTTCCGTTTAAAATCAGGCATCAATCAGAACCCAGGCTGGGATTAATTTAACTTAAATAGAAATGAAAAAAACGATAAAACCCCTGTTGAGCATCATAGCACTTGGATTAACTTTTTTATCTACAGGCTGTTTGAAAAAAGGATTGGAAGACCTGAATAATTCCAGCTTAAAAGTAATGTCGACCGTAGACTATACCTATAGATTTTTATATACCGATACGATCCAAAAGGGCACCAGCAAAGAGGAAATAGAAAAAGACCGGGTTTGTGAGGTACTTTTTAAAAAACAAACCGCTACGCTGAATGAAAATGGAATAGATGTGTTTAAAACAACCTTAACCTACGATATTAACTCGGTATTAAAAGCCGGCCCAACAGGTTCGGTAACCAAAGAAATGCTTTATGCCCAATTTGATAAACTGATTAAAGCGGAGCAATTGAGTAAACTATGGGTATATGTAACCGTTTCGGACGTGGCTACTGTAGCTTCTTTAGATGATTCGCCAAAACTGGGCGGTCCGGGAGATTTTTCAAAAGACCGTAAGTATCGGGTAACCGCAGCAAATGGTTCTACTAAAGATTATCTGATCAGAACAGTAAAAGGATTTTAATCCAAAATAATACGCAATCAGAAGGCCTGTCTCCATATTATGGAACAGGCTTTTTTAATTTAAGAATGGAGGTAAAATTACAAGAAACTATAGGGTTTACTCAAGTTATTTTTTGAAGCGCAAGCCCTGTGCAATTATTTAGGTTTGTTCCCGTGCTGCGCTGTATCCCTTCGCTGCGCTACGGGGATGCCGCTGCGCCCGGGGCTAAATACGCAGGTTATCGCCTTGAATGCTAGAAGAAAAATCGATTTTTATAACTGTATAGAAAAGTAGTTTAATGATAAAATCGTAATGTTATTTATGCGCTCGTTTGGAAACGAGCGCAAACGAAGTATTGCCTTGAAATAAACAGTAATAATCAGGCAATCTATAAAAATAGCTAAGCTTGTTTGTAAGCAGCCGTTGGTAATCCGGTCACATTTAATTTGATCATAAATAATGAACCACTGTGTGGAAATTGTTTTAATTCCTCTTCACTTAATCCATCTTTTGCAGTAGTAATCAACATTTGGTTCATTTGTTTACCACCAAAGGCACAACTGGTTACATTGGGAGCATTAATTTCAATTTTGCCTATACAATTTCCGTTGCGTGGGTTATACCTGTTTACACAACTGCCTCCCCAAATGGCCACCCAAAGCATTCCTTCATTATCAATACACATACCGTCGGCTACAGTACCTTGTTCGGTTATCTCCACTACAATCCGTTCATTGCTGATATTGCCGGTAGCCAAATCGTAATCGAAAGCTTTAATGTGGTACAAAAAACTATCTATATAATATAAAATGCGGTTATCCGGCGACCAGCAAATCCCGTTCGATACACTTGTACCTTTAATTTTTTTGATTAGTTTACCGTTAAAACAATACAGGTTACCAGCATAATGTTCGGCATCGATATTCATTGTACCCACCCAAAGTCGGCCTAAGGCGTCGCAAGCACCGTCGTTACTGCGGTTTTGGGTACTTTCTTTAAATTTAACTAAAGTGGTGGTTTCCTTGGTTTGCAGATCAATTAACACAATGCTGCCCTGTAGTGCCACCAATAATTTATCATTATCTGCAGGCGCCAACATGCCGGGCATATCCGATATTTTATGCGTAGTAAGCTTACCATTTTCAGGATCACAGGTGCCAATCAGTTTACCCTTAATGTCGATAAACAAGAATTTCTGCCATTCAGCATGCCAGCGCGCACCCTCACCTAAAATCAGGTCTGCTTTATAAAGTATGTCTGGCTTCCAAATATCCATTTACAGTTTAAATTTATGGCGTTTATTTTTTTCATCTCAAATCTCACATCTCATGTCTCACATCTCATGTCTCAAATCCCGCACCTCCCTCAACTATCCTGCATCATCGCACTCCGTCCTCCATCAACTAAATAGGTAACTCCCGATGCAAAAGCGGCATATTCGCTCGATAAAAACACACACCAGCCTCCTATTTCTGCTATGGTACCCAATTTTTTTACCGGGTGAAGTGCTACCGTACGCGCTCTTTCCTGATCAGCATCTGCAAAAGAATTAAACCATTCCTGGTTACCGGGCGTATCGATAAAACCCGGCGCAATGCCAACCGTCCGGATAGCAGGCCCCCATTCTATTGCCAGGCTCCTCACCAAACCTGTTAAGGCTGTTTTAGCAATACTGTAAGGTGCGCAACCCGGAATACTGGCAAAAGCATGGTTAGAGGCCATTACGATAATTACTCCGTTATTTGCTGATAATAAGGATCTACAGCTTTTAGCCAGTCGCCAATGTGCAGAGAGGTTTAAATCCAAATTAAACTGCCAGTCATTTTCAGAGCAGTTTTCTAAACCCTTAAACACATTCTGACCCGCATTGGAAACTAAAATATCCAGCTTTCCATAATCATTGCTAATGTCTGCAACCAGTGTTTCAATATTTTCAGATGAGGTCATATCGGCTTTAAAATAATCGGTTGGAGCATCATAAGATTTCATTTCCGACAAAAAATGCTGGGCCACATCACTTACTTCACTATGTTCGGCACAACCTATTACGGTGCACCCGGCTTTAGCCATCATTTTGGCTATTCCCAAACCAATACCTGAAGTAACTCCGGTTACCAGGGCTATTTTTCCACTTAAATCTATTGTTAATGCCATAAAATCTAATTTAAACCTCGCAGGTTTAAAAAACCTGCGAGGTTTGTATTGATACTAAACATAAAACCCTGCCCTTGGCGTTAAAACACCAGGGTGTTTTTCCATTTCTTCTTCAATTAAATCGACACCTAAACCTGGCCTATCACTCAGTTTTAAATGGCCATTTTGGACCATATCTGCTATCGGATGCGAAATCACTTCATCACGCCATGGCACATCGTTAAACATAAATTCCTGCCTGAAAAAATTGGGCACTGAAGCACAAACCTGTGCAGAAGCCAGTGTAGAAAGCGGTCCGTTTGGGTTATGTGGTGCCAATAACACGTTATAAGCCTCCATCATGGTCGCCATACGTTTCATTTCCGATGGTCCACCACAACGGGTAATATCTGGCATCATGATGTCGCAGATGTGTTTTTCCAACACATCCCGGATACCATGACGGGTATAATGACGCTCGCCTACACAGATGGAAACATTTGAAGGAATCCGCTCTCTCATCGCTTTTAGGGTATTGGCGTTTTCTGGTCCGGCAGGCTCTTCATACCAGGTAATGTTCAGTTCCGAAAGTCTTTGCGCCATGGTTACAGCCACGCGATAATTTAACATGGCATGGGTTTCGATCATGATATCAAACTCCGGACCCACAGCATCTCGCACGGCTTTACTTACGTTAAAAGCCAAATCTTGTTGGGCAGCGGTAAGTTGCAGGTTCGATGATAAATCTTCGCCATATAAATAATTGGTATGCGCAAATGGGTCGAATTTTAAACCGGTAAAACCTGCTGACTTTACCTTTCTTGCCTGTTCGGCATAATCTTCGGTATTATGACCGCCCCCTGTAAACCAATAATTGGCATAAAGCAGGATGTCTTTCCTGAAAGCGCCTCCTAAAAGCTCATAGCAGGGTACACCCAATACTTTTGCCTTTAAATCGAGAAGTGCCATATCTATACCACTAATGGCACACATGCTGGCACCGAATGGCCCCATCCAGTTTAAATCCCTGTAAAGTTTAGTCCAGATGAAATCGGTTTTCATAGGGTCTAAACCAATAATGCGCTGACCAACATGTTTGGTGGCTTCAAAAACGATCGGACTGCCCGGCCAGTTTGTAGCCTCACCTACCCCTGTATGCCCGGTATCGGTATATATTTTTAATAATGTCCAGTTGTATTTTACACCCTCAACCAGCCATACTTTTACATCTGTTATTTTCATTTTGTTGTGATGGTGTTTATGCTAATTTTTAATTTATTATTTTCTATTTGTTCATCAGGTTTGTGAGTCACTAATTTTGGGATTAGGCATAAGCTTTAAGATTCCCAATCGACCCGATAGCTATCGGGTTGGGAATGACCTAACGAATAGAGCGCACGAGGCTTATTGCAGCCTAAAATTCACATTTCCTTTAAGCATTTTCCCCTTAATATTTGTCCTTCCATCGGTAAATGGTGAACCGTAAAAAGGCTCAGAACCATTGTTCCAATAATCTGCTACCAGCAATTGTATCTTTTCATCCTGCAACCAACTTCTCGATGCCTGCTTGCCATTGGAACGGATCACGATCTCCTGATTACCATCGCTTAATTTTGCCTGCAGAATATTTTGTTTAGTGGATCGAAAATCATTCGATCCCATTTCATTGGCATCATCTTTCCAGAGTTTCGCACCGGGTTTTCCAAATTCTTCAACAGCAGCTAACCATTTGGCATTTAGCTTAGCCGTTCCGTTATTACGGGCGATATCTTCTGGTGCATATAGGGTAAATTCACCTTTACGTTTCCAGCTTAAGGTTTCAAAAGTTTTAGGCAACTGGAAAAGCATACCATACTGATAAGGTTTTTCTAAAGTGGTTTTTACCTCATAATCTACCCGCGTGTTTCCATCGGCGGAAAAAGTATAGGTTAAATTGCCCTCTCCTTCGGTATAGGTTGCTTTGATTATAAAGGTGATGGAATCGGCGGTTTGGTTTACTTTAATCGCATTTGCAAAAATGGTGTAAAGCGGATAATTTTTAATCGGATGGATATTGTTCTGATAAGTTTCGCCGGCTACATTGGGTTTACCCCCATCTTCGCTGTTCATGGCAACTACACTAAATACAGGCCCCTGTTCTAAAATCTTCATACCACTTTTTGTAGCACCTGATATTACACCTGTGATTTTGTTAATGGTATAATTTACCGCTCCCTGCGTTACAAAATAAGCCATTTCATTTTCGGTATAGCTTAGCGAATGCTTCTTTGTATTAATCGGCTCTTCAGTTGATTTTAAAACAATCAGTTCTTCATTTACCACATTACCTGATGGATCTTTAAAGGAAATATACACTTCTTTTGTATCTTCTTTTACGGGCACTTGTAATATTCCTTGTCCATGTGGTTTAATGGCTGATGTTAGGTGAATAGGCGTTCCATCAACCTTTACATTAATTTCTACTTCACTGAGGGAGATAAAATCATGGCGGTTTTCAATTTCAAGCAGCAGTTTGCCATTTTTAATGGCAGGCTGATACACATTTTTGACCACAACGGGCGAATAGGCTTTTTTCATGCCCCAATACTCCGGTTTTAACCTGCGCCAGGCATCAATTGGTCCCCAAGGACCATAACCCACTATATTACCATCTGGCAAATGGAAAGTATCATCAATACCGCTCCAAATGGCACCACCCAAATTGCCTTTGTGTACATACATGCTATCATACATTTTAACCAATGAAGGACCATAACTAGCCCTTACGCCTGGGTCGCTTAATAATTCGCGGCGGTTGTAGGTACTGATATGGGCATATTCGCCAAATAAGGTGGGCCTTTTCATGGTATCGGTAGCCGCCGGACCATTGATGCCCGGATAGTGATAATTGGCAATGTCTACCTTGTTGCCTCCATTATTAAAACCGCCCCAACACTGATCGTGAAAGGAAATTGGTCTTGTGGGATCTAGTTTTTTAGCTTCGTGGTACACTTTATTCCACAGTGGGCTCCAATAACTCTCATTACCTAAACTCCAGATGATAACCGAGGCATGGTTTTTACCTGCCTGCATTTTTTCGATATTGGCGGCCAGCATATAAGGATAAAATTTCTCGTCTTTATAATTCCATAATTTCCAGATGGGTGAGGCACCGTGCTGGATCCAGGTTAAAGAGCTTTCGTTTTCTACAAACAAACCGACGCTATCTGCTATGGCCAAAAAACGTTCGCTAGGTGGGTAATGCGAGGTTCGGATGTAATTGCAATTGGCCTGTTTAAATAATTCGGCATCTTTTAATTCCAGTTCATCGCTGATGGTGCGTCCGGTGAGTGGATGTACGGAGTGACGGTTTACCCCTCTGAGTTTAACTGGCATTCCATTTACAAAAACCCGGTTGCCTTTTACTTCAACTTGCCTAAACCCTATTTTTTGATGATGGCTTTCTGTTATTTTACCATTATTAATCAAAGCTGTGGTTAAAGTATATAAATAAGGTTTATCAGTATTCCATTTGATAGGATTTTTTACTGCGATGCGGGTATTAAACAAAGTCGATTTTTCTCCGGATACTGCAGGCCATGGCGTTTTAACGTCGGCAATGATTTTCCCCTTAACATCAGCCAAAGTATAATGCACCTGACCAGCTGTTGCATTTTGGCCCTGGTTATTGATCAATGCCTTAAGGTTGATTGTGGCATTGCTGTAATTTTTATCCAGCTCAGTTACCACGGTCAAATCTGCCAGATTCACTTCTGGCAAGGCAAATAAAGTTACATTACGCAAAATACCCCCAACAGTATGTACGGCATATTGCGAGGTACAGGCTAAAATATCGCTGATGGTATTGGCCTGCACATCAACCTGTAAAAGGTTTTCGCCAGTTTTAAGCGCATCGGTAATATCAACTTCGAAGGGAACAAAACTACCTTCATGTTCGGCCAGTTTTTTGCCATTAATTTTAACTATTGCATGCGAACTTACGCCATCAAAACGGAGTTTAATGCGGTTTCCTTTCCAGCCATCCGGAATGTTGATTTCGCGGCTGTAAGTTGCGGTTTCGCCGGTATTAACGGTATAACCCTGCATTACCCACTCGCCCGGAACTTTAATGTTACCTTTTTTTCCGGTCTGTTCAAATTTCCATTCGCCATTTAAAGAAATAACCGGTTTATTGCTGTTTTGTACAATTGAAGGAATTGGCGAAAGCGTACTGGCGATGCCACTGTTCTGTGCCATTAGCTGTAAAGCTGTACCCGTTACCAAAGCCAGGATAAGCCATATTTGGCGCCTTGCCTTGTAATTGTATATTTTGTTTATCATTTCTTATTTGTTATTCTAAGTTTCATAGTCCTCGTTTGCAACGAGGATTCGTGAAATTGGCGATTGTATCGCCTAACGTTTATCACACATTAAAAATGTGTTTCTCTCGTATCCTCGTTACAAACGAGTACAATTATCAGCCTGGATCACAATCCCGAACTTTAGGGTGAAAAATCTTTGAAACTTTATTGATAAAGATTTCTCCACTACGGTCGAAATGACGATACTATTATTATTTCAACTGAAGCATTACACTATCCTGTATCACATCGCCTGCTTTTAAAGGACGATCCATTTTTTCTGCATGTCCTCTAAAAAACCTTTCAGCACCCATATTGCTATAACCTGCTATTAAAGCTTTAATTCCCTGTGTTTCTTTCCAGGCCCTGATGTGCTGTTCACCATTGGAGGTTACCTTAAAGGAAGAAATTCCATTGCCTAACCAGGCAGAATTGATGTACATCTTTGTGGAACGGAAATCGTTTGTACCCAAGTCATTTCGATCTAAACTCCAGGGTGTAGATGGTAACTTAGCAGGCCCAGCCGGACCTGAAACCTGATTGGCAGAGGTTAACAATGCTTTGCCAACGGGCCTTCCAATATGATCGGCAGGATAATAATCCCACTGTGCATTTCTGTTCCAGTTTAACTCCTTGAAACTACTAGGCAAACCGAACACTAACCCCCATTGGCGCGGATTAATTTCTTTTTTGATGGTGTACTTATAATCAATTTTAACCTTTCCATCAGCAGAAAACACATAACTGGTAGTACCACTGGCTTCGCTATAGGCATCGGTGATACTTAACGTAAAGGCATTTTTGGCTTTATTAAATTTAATATCCTTTACGATCCTGTTTTTGCATACATCGGTAAAAGGATCGAATTGCTGGCGCTCACCTGTCATTTGTGTCCCCCTGCCCTCACCAGTTAAGGGTAAAACCATTAACCTTGTGCCGGTATTCCAAACCTGTTTACCGTTATTGCTTACCTGCTCCACATCTCCGCTCACCAGGTTAAACTGAACATTTAAGCTACCATTTTTGGCGGTTAAGGTATTGCCCGATTGGCTATAAATCCAGGATTGGCCGGCTGCTTTTGGTGCTGCAGTTAAATCTGTAACCGTTGGTACAACGGCGAACTGGTAAATATCAATGAGTACACCACGCGGATCATAAACTTTGATCGTCATTTTATCAGTTGGCAACGGTTTTTTACTCACCATAACGTTGGCCGTTGTTTTACCGTTTCTTTTTAGATCAGCGGTAATCAGGCCAGTTTCGTTAGCCAGATTCCATTCTATTTTACATTCGTTCAGGTTACTAAAAAGCAGTCTGTTTTCCAGTTCCACGGCTACTTTGCCGTTATTCCAGTTACCGGCCAATTTAATTTTTACCGGTGAATAGATTTTTTTCATGTGCCAGTACTCTGGTTTTGGTCTTCTCCAGCCATCAAGCGGTCCCCAGGTACCATAACCAACCGTTTTTCCGTTTGGTAAAAAGAAAGTATCATCTATACCGGCCCATATTGCACCGCCCAAAACTGCATCGGTGCGGTACATGTTTTCCCACATGGCCTCAAAACCAATTCCCCAGGCATCACGAACACCAGGATCGGTAACCAGTTCTAAGCGGTTGTAGGCATTTAGGTGTACGTACTCATCAAAAACGATCGGACGTTTGTAATTCCGGTAGGTTTGCGGACCTGTTGGACCAGGATAGTGATGATTGGTAATTTCGAGATCACCCTCATCTGCATCTGGTCCGTATTGGCTAAAATTACGAGGACGGGTTGGATCAAACTGTTTGACCAACTTAGCCGTTTCTTTAAAATAAGCTGCATATTTACCGCTCTCGTTACCGATTGACCAGGTGAGTACTGAAGGGTTAGACCTGAAATAGTTAACCATATCTAAAGTTTGATCGACCATTAAGGTTTGGTAAATTTCGGTCCCTGCGGGTACCTCGGTATTTTCTGCCCAGCAAAAAGGCGCTTCTACTTCTAAAAACATTCCTAGCCGGTTACAGGCATCAATCAGTTCTTCAGCCGGAGGATAGTGCGAAGTACGGAAATAGTTTACATTGCCTTCCCTGAACAGTTCGACGTCCTTTTCCCACATATTATCACCAACCGAGCGGCCCCGCAAAGGCATGGTTTCGTGGTGACAGATGCCGCGCAGTTTAATCGGCATGTTATTTACAAAAACCCTGTTCCCACGAACTTCAATCTGACGGAAACCAATATTTTTGGTAATCACATCTTCGGTTTTTCCATCTTGTAAAATACTCAGTTTTAACACATACAGATTGGGATGTTCCGGGTCCCATTTAGCCGGTTTTAAAACATCGAAACTGATGTTCTGCTGCAAATACTCACTCTTAGCGATAGATTGATCAACCATAGCCGTTTTTTCGGCCACTTTCGTGGTTCCATCAGCTTTAAAAAGTTCCGCTTTTATCGTCAGTTGGTTTGTTTTTATGCTTTGTTCGTTTGCAATAATGACATCGGCACTTAAAGTGGCGTTTTCGTAGTTTTGATCCAAAATGGTTTTGACATCTGCGTAAGCAAAATTTACGGGCTCCAAGGCCATTATATATACTTTTCGTGAAATACCGCCCAACGGATGTACGGCATAGGTTGATGCGCTGGCTAAAGAATCGGCTTTGCTTTCTGATTTCACTTTAACCAGTAATTCATTGCCAGCACCCCATTTTACCGCATTGTTGATGTCGATTTCGAAAGGAGTAAAACCGCCTAAATGTGATGCGGTTTTCTTTCCGTTTACCCAAATTTCTGCTTCGCTGTAAACCGCATCAAAACGGAGTTTAATGCGTTTGTTTTTCCAGCTTTGCGGAATTTCGAAGTTCTTTTTATAACCGGCGTAAACCGAATTTTTTACTTCAAAACCCTGCATTACCCATTCGCCAGGAACCTGAATATTTTTATCGGTAGGTAGCGTGTTGATATCTGTTGAAAATTGCCAGGTCCCATCCAGGGATATTTTATTTGGTTGTTTGGAGGCCGCTGGCGAGATTCGGTTGAGTTTTAGTAATTGTTTATCGGCTGTGGTATAGGTGATTTTTTGTATCTGCGCATGTGCCGCGATTACGAAAACCATTAAAGCTGTAAAAACTCTACAAAATAGTTTCATTTGTGTGTTTGATTTATTTTTTGAATTTCCCCTTTACATAATCCCATATTTCTCGAAAGCTTCTTTCGCACTCATCCCTTCGAGTATTTTTTTCTGCACCATTTTTTCACCCCTGGCCTTTTCAAGCGACAGACTTACTACTTCGGCTTCATGTTGTTTCGGCACAATGCAAACGCCATCTAAATCACCTACTACAATATCACCGGGATTAATCAATACGCCTTTAATTTCGATAGGAACCCTAAAATCGATAACCTTACCCCGCGGTGCCTGATCCTGCGCATAATTACCATAAGAAAATGAAGGAAAATTGAGGTGTAATATGCCTTTGGTATCTCTCGAGTAACCATCTACCACTGCTCCTGCAGCGCCTAAAATCTGCGCCCTTGTACTCATTAATTCGCCCCAGAGCGCATAATCAGGGGATGCACCTGTGCAGATATATACTTCATTTTTTTTCAGGTCATCCAATGCTTCCAGCATTAAACCAAAAGGCTTTTTCAGAACCGGATTACTGCTTTCGTAAGGCCCGCATTCTAATACATCGGCTTCAAGCACGGGCATGGCCCTGCCTGCAATAAACATATCAGGATGTAATGGCTGTATCTGAGGAGGCAGAAACTGATGAAGCAGTCCCATTTTATCCATAATATCGCCTATTACAGCGGTATAAAGTTCTGTTCTTATAATCTCGAAAAGCTCATCGTCATTTTTCCACTCGGTGGGTATAGCTGTCATTTTCTTTTAATATAGGGATGCTTGTAACAGGAAAATTAATTAGCCAAAATTGTATAATAACCAAAGAAAATATTTAATGATAGTTATCTATTTGTTAAACTTTTTTAACATAAAACAACAGCAAAAAGGGATACTATCGACAATTTACTTCATTTTAGTTAAAATTTAAGTCGCAAATTTAGATGAGCGTAGGAGGTTGTTAATTAAGCGCCTGGTTAATAACAAAAGTAAACAATTGTGAGTAGAGTTAGGCGTTTGGAGTCAGTTAACCGATTCAAACAATTAACCGATTAACCAATAATCAATGAACAACACTAATGACCAATGAACTAATGACTAATGAACAAGTCTCGCGTTTGGAGTCAGTTAACCGATTTAAACAATTAACCGATTAACCATACTCATAAACAATTTGTTTTTCGATTTTTAAATGTAACTTTGTTGCATTGAATTATGCAGTCTATAAATATCGTAGCGAAATATTTACCCGTATATGGGCGCTTTTGCTATTGGCGATATTTTTAAATGCCACACTGATTGAAAGCCTGCATCACCATGTGGTTGGAAAAGTAAGTTATTGCAAGCAAAGTTCCGGTTCTGCGCATCATCAGTTAGATTCGGCAAAGCTAAAATGTAAACTGTGCGAGGTTTTAAAATACCACTCCCATTTTTTCGATCTGCCTGCTCCTACAACATTCGCTCTATCTATTGTTAAACCTGAAGTTAAATCTTGTATTTACTTCGAGCAGCATACCTCTGCCTACCTCCTATCCTGTACCAATAAAGGTCCGCCAGGCTCAAGGGCTTAATCCGCTAAGTCGGGATTTTCTTTTTATTCTTTAATTCAATTCATTTTGTTTAATGCGCAGTCTTGTCCGGTATGCGCCTAAGCCTATATTTTTATGCTTCAAGCCATTTCATTATCAAAAAATTATCAATCTTACCAGGCCTTAAATCAGCTCAATTTAACCGTTAACCCTGGTGAAGTATTCTGTTTGCTCGGTCAAAACGGCGCAGGAAAAACCACAACCATTAATCTTTTCTTAGGTTTTATCGAACCCAGTGCGGGAAAAATTTTAATCGACAACAAAGAAATTTCCTCACACGATGATGAACGCCGCAAACACCTGGCCTACATCCCAGAAGTGGTGATGCTTTACGGAAACCTTTCGGCCATCGAAAACCTCGATTATTTTTCTAAGCTGGCCGGATTCAGCTATGATAATCAAAGTTTAATCAATTTCTTAAATCAGTGTGGTTTACAGGAAACTGCTCACAACAAACATTTATCGGGCTTTAGCAAAGGCATGCGCCAAAAAGTAGGCATCGCCATTGCACTGGCCAAAAATGCCAAAATTATTTTAATGGATGAGCCGACCAGCGGACTGGATCCTAAAGCGACGGCCGAATTTACACAACTGGTTAAACAGCTGGCCGCAGAAGGCAAATCGATTTTAATGGCCACACACGACATCTTTAATGCGGTAAACCTGGGTTCTCATATCGGCATTATGAAACAGGGCGAACTGATCCATACGTTAAAAGCCAGCGAAATCAGTGCTGCCGATCTTCAGGAATTATACTTACAAACCATTTAAAAAACGAATTCATTTCATGAACCCAACATATAGAGGTCTTTCTATTTTCCATAAGTTTGCTTTATCACTGCTTTTTAATGCAATTTGCCTATTCGGTTTCGCTCAGGTGAAGGTAAGCGGAAGGGTAACCGATGCCCAAAATCAGGCCATTTATAAGGCTACCATTAAGTTCAAAAATGGTAAAGACCAATTGAATGCCAGCAGCGATTCGCTTGGTAATTTTTCCCTTATTTTACCCAAAACGGCTAATTATACTTTAACTGTAAGTACCATCGGCTACAATAGCTTTAGCCAGATTTACGCCATTAATACCAATGATTTAAAACTGGATGCCATTACGCTCCAACCCAGCAATGAAGAATTGCAAACGGTGGAAGTAATTGGTACCAACGGCAAAAAATATTATGGCAATTATTCTTTCTCCGCTACTAAAACGGCCACTTCAAACAAGGATATTCCGCAGGCCATTTCTTCAGTTTCTAAAGAATTAATAGCCGACAGGCAGGCCGCGATACTTGCTGATGCAGTAAAAAATGTCACCAGTGTATCGCAGAGCAGTTATTACAATCAATTTTCCATCAGGGGGATTAACCAGAATGAAGAAGGGGCCATTATTAACGGCATGCGTACCCATCAGTATTATTTTAACCAGCCTTTAACCAATAACCTGGAGCGGATAGAAGTGATAAAAGGTCCGGCAAGTGCTACCTTTTCGAGCGTCGACCCTGGGGGAAGCATTAACCTGGTGACTAAAAAGCCACTCACCGAAGGCCGTAAAGAGATCAGCCTTTCGGCAGGAAGTTTCAGCACTATCCGTGGTGCCTTAGATTTTACAGGACCGCTAAATACAGAGAAAACGCTGCTTTACCGCCTTAACCTGGGATACGAAGACAGCAAAAGTTTCAGAGACCTGCAATATAGAAAAGGTTATATCATCGCGCCTTCCTTCTCCTACATCCCTAACGACCGTACCAGTTTAAATGTGGAGGTGGTAATGAACAACAGCAATTCGAGGTTAGATCGCGGTCAGGCTATTTTTGGGGCCATTGCAGGACAAACGGATTTAAAAAGTACACCGATCAGTTTTAACATGGGCGCCAGCAACGACCGTTTTAACAGTCAGGATTTAATGTTAATGACCAATTTTTCGCATAGCCTTACTAAAGATATCGTATTTAATGTGGCTTACATGAAGCAAAACTGGACAGAAGATCTGTTAGAACACCGAACCACCAATGCCTTTGGAGTGGATGAAAATAACCAGCCTATTCCTACCCTGGCGGCCATGCGTGCGGTTCAGCGACAACAAAAATGGCGTACCGATAACCTGAGCAGCTATTTTAGCATCAATGCCAATACTCTTGGATTAAACCATAAACTGGTTATAGGCTACGACAGGATCAACACCCAGAAACTGCGCGGTGGTGGCGAAAATTCGGCCCAGGGATACCGCTTAAAGGATGGTACCATCGCCGCAAGATATGATCCCACCAAAAAAGACCTCTATCAGTTTAAAGTAGTAAATGGTGTAAATGCGCCAGTGCCCAATGTAGAGCACTTTAACCTGGCCAATCCAACCTATACCATCAAGAATTTAAGCGATTATATTTTTACGAAAACAGAAATTCCGTCAGCTTATAACTTGGTAAATGCGGTGTACCTGCAAGATCAGATCAAATATGAAAAGGTGACGTTAACGCTGGGCTTGAGACAGGAATGGTACGAAGATTACAGCAATTATAAACTCGCTACCGAAAAAAGGATTGACCAGCATAAACTTTTACCGAGGATTGGAATTACTTATGCCATCAACCCAAATATTAACCTATATGGAACTTATTTACAGGGTTACCAGCCACAGGGCAATACTTCTACACTGGTTATTGTACCTCCGCCAGCAGGCAGCAATTTTAAACCTTTAGAAAGTGATTTAAAAGAAATCGGTACAAAATCAGAATGGCTGAATAAAAACCTGATGGTAAATGTTTCAATTTTCGAGATTAACCAAAAAAACCTGCTGATGGATGCTAACGATCCTTTGGATGTGAACCGTTTAATTGAGCGCGGTGCGCAGCGTAGCCGGGGCATAGAGCTGGAGGCATCGGGTTTTATCAGACCAAACTGGCAGTTTAACGCGGGTTATAGTTATGTGGACGCCATTATCAAAGATGATTTTAATCCTGCCTTAATTGGCGAACGGGTACAGAATACGCCAAAACACAGTGCCAGCCTTTGGACACGCTATAATTTTGAAATACAAAAGTTAAAGGGCATTGGGCTTGGTGCAGGTGTTCAATACAGCGGAGATAAACTTCCATTGTACATCAGGGATTTTGTACTTCCGGCCTATACCCTTTTTGATGCCGCAATTTATTATTCGCCTGCTGGCGCTAAAGTTCAGCTGGCTGTAAATATGAACAACATCCTCAATAAAACCTATTGGGTGGGTGCCCAAAATTACCTACGCCTTTTTCCAGGCACGCCAAGAAACGTAATGTTTAACGTAACGTATAGAATATAATGCCGAATAGAATTAGTACGATAGCCAAACAGACCTTTAAAGCAGCTTTTAATAATAAAGCCACCCTGGCCCTAACCCTTTTATTGGGTTTATCGCTTTGCCTGGCCACTTATATTGGCTGGCAAAATTATAAAACACAGAACAATCAGCGCCTGCATTATAAAGAACTCGTGCGGGCACAATGGCTGGCAAAGCCCGATAAACACCCGCACCGGATGGCACATTACGGTTACCTCGCTTTCCGCGAAAAACACGAACTGAGTTTCTTCGATTTTGGGATCGAAAGTTTTGCGGGTGTATCGATCTTTTTAGAAGCACACAAACAGAACACGGTAAATTTCAGCGAAGCGGGTTTCTCTAACGGCATGTTGCGTTTTGGCGAAATCAGTGTGGCCATGGTGCTGCAGCTGCTGGTACCTCTATTGATTTTCTTTATGGGTTACAACAGCATTTCCGCTGAACGGGAATCAGGAACCCTAAAAATCCTGTTATGCCAAAATGTAAGCTGGAAGCAATTGCTTTGGGGCAAAACATTGGGGATCATCGGAGTATGCCTGTCTATATTTCTTCCGTTCATTCTGCTTACCATCCTACTGTGGTCATCTTTAAGCCATTGGCAGATTAGTACTGATTCTGGTTTACGCTTATTGATGCTCATTTTAAGTTACGCGGTTTATTTTTTCATTATTGCAGCCCTTACCGTTTTGGTTTCGGCCTTTGCCCGCAGTTCAAAAGCAGCTTTAATTACCTTATTGGCCTGCTGGATATTTTTTATGGTAATTATGCCAAGGATAACCCAGGCTGTTGGTGTAAAAATCCATCCTTCGCCGGCTAAAATAGAATTTGCCGATGCCATTGCGAGCGATATTAGTAAACAGGGCGACAGCCACAATCCCGACGATCCGCATTATGCTGCCATTAAAGATTCCCTGCTACAGGCTTATGACGTTGATGATGTAAAAAAACTTCCTTTTAATTATGGTGGCTACATTATGGCCGAAGGAGAAAAGATTACTTCTAAAATTTACAGCAATCACCAGAAAACACTGAACAAAACTTTCGAAAAACAGAACGAAATTACTACAGTGGCAGGTTTCTTTAATCCATATCTGGCATTAGAGCATATTTCGATGGCTTTAACCGCATCTGATTTCAACACTTTTGTCGATTTTCAGAACCAGGCAGAAGCCTATCGTTACCAGCTTGCCCAAAAGATGAATAAACTGCAGATCGAAAAGATCAGCAACATTGCGCCTGGTGAAAACGAAAAACCATTGGCCATCAGTAAGAAAAACTGGGCAGAGCAACCGGATTTCAACTACCATTTCGGGAAATTATGCACGGTAATTTCTAACGAATTATTGGCATTAACTGCTTTAAGCTTTTGGCTCCTGACCATGATTTTCTTGCTGCAATATGCCACCAGATGGATTAAAACGATATCTTAACATGAAACAAAGTATATATCAACTCGAATTTAAACTCTTTTTCAGAAATAGCCAGGCATGGATCGGGATTATTGTATTGCTCGTAACAGGCTTTGCCGGATTGTATTTTGGCAAAACATTTATAGCCAAACAACAGGCCGTAATTGAAAAAGCAGCTGTTTTGCAAAAGAAAAACACCCTCAATAACATCGATCACTTTGGTAAAAATATTGGGCTGTTTTTTTTCCACAATAAATTCTTAGTGGTCAATACGCCAGACCCCTGGTCGGCTTTTGCAAACGGACAAAGAGATGTAAATCCTTACCTGATTTCAGTAACTATGCTGGGTTTGGAAGGACAACTTTACGATACCGACATCAATAATCCGGTCAGTTTACTCATGGGCAATATGGACCTGAGTTTTGTGTTCATCTTCCTCTTTCCGCTGGTGATTATCGCTTTCACTTACAACCTGCTTTCCGAACAGCAGGAAAGTGGCGTTTGGTCGCTGTTAAAATCGCAGACGGGGAAATCGTTTGTCATTATCAGGCGAAAATTTTCAATCAGGGTAGTGGTCATTATTGGGGTAGCTATCGTATTATTTATGGTTGCAAAATTTTATTTAAACCTACCGGTTGATCTTACTTTTTTAGCTGTATTTGCCTTAACCATTTTGTATCTGTTTTTTTGGTTTGCGGTATCTTTCTTTTTCATTTCGCTTAACAAATCTTCTAATTTTAATGCTTCGGCAATGGTGGCAGTTTGGGTACTGATCTGCATCGTTATCCCGGCATCCCTCAATCTTTTCCTAACCAGGAAATATCCGATACCAGAAGCTTTACAAAATGTAATCAATCAGCGCGAGGGTTACCACGAAAAGTGGGATATGGCAAAAGAAGTAACCATGAAACCTTTTTTCGAACATTATCCACAACTTAAAAAATATCCTTTCCCGCAGAAAAAAACATTTAGCTGGTTTTGGTACTATGCCATGCAGCAAATGGGCGATGACCAGGCTTTGACAAGCAGATTGGCCATTCAGCATAAACTCGAATCCAGACAACACTTTACCCAAATGGTTGCTTTATTCTTCCCTCCCATACAAACCCAGTTGGGGATCAATAAAATGGCAGGATCTGACCTGGATAATCACCTGAATTTTCAGGATGCAGTTAGAAAATATCACGAACAGATCAGGCTGCATTTTTATCCTAACATTTTCCTCAATCAGGCCGTAAATGATACCGATATTAAAAATTACAAACCCGAAAAGTATATCCGGCAGCAAGTACTATCGGTTTGGGTGAACCTATTATCGATAATGCTGTTCGCCTCTATTTTGACATGTATTTCAGTTTTTAACTTTAGAAAGGAAAATCGTTTGTAAAGATAGAATTGATTGAACGCAAAAGAATCCAATAGAAAAGCCGTCATTGCGAGGAGGAACGACGAAGCAATCTTACAACGATCGCTACTAGCGTGCGCATTAAGATTGCTTCGTGCCTCGCAATGACGAATTTTCTTTTTGGATCTGTCAATGGTAGTGAATCGAAGGATCTCCAACCTATAAAAAAACGGAACGCTCGAAACTCACTATTCTATCATTCTGAACGCAGTAAGGTGAAGTCAGGTGTTTCCACCTGACTTAGCGTATTATTCTAGAACATTTGATTAAGTGTAAGATGGTAACATCTAACACCACGGATAGATAGTATTAAAGATTATTGAATCTAATATTTTGTCCCGCAGATTACTCAAAATACGCAGATTTCATTTCAGCGTAAATCATGTTAATCGGCGGGATTTGTGAAGTCAGGTGTTTCCACCTGACTTAGCGTATTATTCTAGAACATTTGATTAAATGTAAGATGGTAACATCTAACACCACGGATAGATAGTATTAAAGATTATTGAATCTAATATTTTGTCCCGCAGATTACTCAAAATACGCAGATTTCATTTCAGCGTAAATCATGTTAATCGGCGGGATTTGTGAAGTCAGGTGTTTCCACCTGACTTAGCATATTATTCTAAAAGATTTGATTAAGCGTAAGATGGTAACATCTAACACCACGGATAATTATCAAATATCTACAAACAAAAACCCTGCAATATTAATTAATTTAAACTACAAATAACGCTAATTTAAAATACATAACTATTTTTATTAAAAATTTAAAATATTTATTCAACATCAAATACAGATATCCAATTTTATCATTGTTAAGTACTTAAACACCTTTTTATTGAAAAACAATAAAAATATAAAGCTTAAAACAGATTAAAAACTAAAAAATTCGTTATAAAACACTATAAATCAATTTATTTATAAATTAAAGATTTAAAAAATTAATTTGATCTTAATATCCAGCTAACATTTAATTGTTTTAACAGTTTATCTTACTAAAAAACAATAAAAAATCATAATAACAAGGACTTATCTGTTCATAAAATTCATTTTTGTTCATAAATATGTTTAAATGAGTCCTCCCGTTCAGTTCGTTCATTCCCCCTTATTTAAAACAATCTGCCATAATCAATTCGTATCTTGGTCTAATTAATCATACACACTAATAGCGGCGCTAAAAAGCTGTCTTATTGTGTATTACGGCAGGCATAAAGAACCATTATGTTTCGCTTAGAAAAATCCACCAAACAGATTAGAAAGATTAAAATCTAAAGCCATGAACAAATACGCCATTATTGGAGTAACTCCATTCGAAATCCCAGATCAAAGATTGGTTTCCAATTTACAAAAAGCAGATTGCTTTCCGGTTCTCAGCCTTGGACATCGTTTAATTGAAGCTAAACATGCTATCGAATCACTTATCGCCTCCGGCATATCCGATTTCGGTGTAAGTATCAATTCAGTTGAAATGGCCAATATCACCCTTCCTGAACAGGTAAGTTTAGTAATTGCGCCTTATGATCTTTCGCTAAAAAGCAAAACTACCGCAAAAATCATCCATCAGGTTTTCGATCTTAAATCGGCTATAGCTGCACAAAAAAACGGCGCTTATGGAATTATCGTAAAAGGAAATGAAGGCGCCGGACGTGTGGCTTACGAATCTTCTTTTGTGCTTTTTCAACGCATTATTAAAGCAGTTAACATTCCGGTTTGGGTTCAGGGCGGTGTGGGCATCCATACTGCTGCCTCTTTAATGGCTCAGGGCGCAGCAGGCATTATTTTTGATAGTCAACTGGCTTTGTTCCCCGAGTGTTCCGCACCCGAAGATTTAAAAGCGGTTTGTGGCAAATTAAGTGGAACGGAAACTAAACTGATTGATAACTGCCGCGTATTGGCCCGTCCAAATTCACCGGCATTGGCAGAAGATACAGATTACAATGGTCTTCAGCAATATTTTAAAGGGTACGATCTGGAAAGCAATTATCTTCCAATGGGTCAGGATATTGCCTTATCGATTGACCTGGTTACCAAATATAAAAAGCTAGATAAATTGGTTTTCGGCATAAAAGAAGCCATTTATGGTCATTTAAAACAAGCAAAAGCCATCAATGTAATAAAAGCGAATAACTCACTTGCACAAGATCTGAACATCACCTATCCTATTGCGCAAGGTCCAATGACCAGGGTAAGCGATGTAGCGCCCTTTGCTGATGCTGTTTCGGAAGCTGGTGCCTTATCGTTTATAGCGCTATCCTTGCTAAAGGGTGCATCAGCAAAAAATCTGATCGAAGAAACCAAAAAACTGGCCGGCGAGAAAACCTGGGGCGTTGGTATTTTGGGCTTTGCACCACAAGAACTGAGAGACGAACAACAGGAATATATTTTAAATGCGAAACCACCTGTTTTGTTAATTGCAGGCGGCAGACCTTCGCAGGCTAAACCCTTTGAAAAAGCTGGTATAAAAACCTTCCTACACGTGCCTTCTGCCTCTCTTTTAGACATGTTTTTAAAAGAAGGTGCTAAACGTTTTGTGTTCGAAGGCCGCGAATGTGGCGGTCATGTTGGCCCCCTATCAAGCATGGTACTATGGGAAAAACAGATCGAACGTTTATTAAAAGAAGAAAATCCGGAAAGTATTAGTGTTTTCTTTGCCGGCGGCATTCATGATGCTTTTTCTACCGCTTTTATTTCGGTAATGGCTGCTCCTTTGGCTGCTAAAGGAATGAAAATCGGCGTTCTGATGGGCACCGCATATTTATATACTAAGGAAGCGGTAAGTACTGGTGCCATTTTAGACAAATTCCAACAGGAAGCCATGCAGGCAAACGAAACTGTGCTGCTGGAAACTGCGCCCGGACACGAAACCCGCTGCCTGAACTCTTCATTCGCCACTTTCTTTAATGAAGAAAAAAAGAAACTTCAGGCAGAAGGAATGGATAAAAAAGAAATCTGGGCTAAACTCGAGTCGCTTAATGTTGGCCGTTTGCGTATTGCGGCAAAGGGAATTGAAAGACGTGGCGATGATCTGGTAAAAATCGACGAGGCGGAACAAACTGATCTGGGTATGTACATGATTGGTCAGATTGCCCCTATGCATAAAGAGGTAATGTCGCTGCTTGATTTGCATCAGGATGTAGCCGCCCATAACTATACGCATATATTAAATGCCACACTCCCAATACCCCCACAAAATAAAGCGAAAGCCCTTGATGTGGCCATTGTGGGAATGGCCTGTATCTTCCCTGGGGCTAAAAATCTTGAAGAATATTGGCGCAACATTATTCTGGGTAAAGATTCGGTAACTGAAGTACCGGATGAAAGATGGAACAAAGAACTTTATTATAACCCCGATTCTACTGATGGTGATATGTCGCACTCTAAATGGGGCGGTTTCATCCCGAGGATAGATTTTGACCCTTTAGAATTTGGTATTCCACCGCAGTCGCTTGCGGCCATAGAACCTACCCAACTGCTTACCTTAATGGTAGCCAAACAGGCCATGCAGCACGCAGGTTATGCCGATGGCGGTGTGGATAACGAAAATGTTTCGGTAATTATTGGTGCCGAAGGTGGAAACGACCTGGCTAACAGCTACAGTTTTAGGGGCTTTTACAAACAAGTTTTCGGCGAAATGCCAGCTGAAGTAGATGCCGTATTGCCAAAAACAACAGAAGATTCTTTCCCTGGCATTTTGGCAAACGTAATTTCGGGCAGGATCACCAACAGGTTAAACTTAGGCGGCAGAAATTATACCGTTGATGCAGCCTGTGCATCCTCGCTCGCTGCAATCGATCTGGCTTGCCAGGAATTATTTTTAGAGAAATCGGATATGGTTTTGGCCGGTGGAGCAGATCTGCACAACGGCATTAACGATTACCTCATGTTCTCGAGCACACACGCACTTTCTAAAAAAGGAAGATGTGCCACTTTTGATGCCGAAGCCGATGGAATTGCCCTTGGCGAAGGTATTGCCATGATTGTGCTTAAAAGATATGATGATGCTTTAAGAGACGGCGATACCATTTATTCGATTATTAAAGGTGTGGGTGGTTCAAGTGATGGAAAAAGCCTTGGTTTAACTGCACCACGTAAAAACGGGCAGGTAAACGCTTTAGAAAGGGCTTATAGTCAGGCTGGGATTACACCATCACTGGTTGGCCTGGTAGAAGCACATGGTACTGGTACCGTAGTTGGTGATAAGACAGAAATCAGCGCATTAACCGATATGCTCAACCAATCAGGCGCAACCGCCGGACAAACACATTTAGGCTCCGTAAAAACACAGATTGGCCATACCAAATGCGCTGCCGGAATTGCAGGATTGATTAAAGCATCCTTATCGGTTTACCATGGTATTAAACCACCAACCATCAACTTAAAAACACCAAATAGTTTCTACAATGCTAAAACCAGTCCATTCGCTTTCCATACCGAAGCTGGTTTATGGATGGAAGAAAAACGATATGCCGGCGTGAGTGCCTTTGGTTTCGGCGGAACCAACTTCCATGCCGTATTGGAAAGTGCGCAAAATATAGAAAACACAAATTCGATCTTAAAATCATGGCCTTCTGAACTTTTCGTTTTCAGAGGCGATACTTACGAGGAAGCTAAAACACGTATAATCTCTGTAAAAAACCTCTTAGAACTGAACGATCAGATCGAACTGAAAGATATTGCCTATAGCTTAGCCACTGCTGATACGAAACCTGTTCAATTAAGCATCGTTGCCAATCATGCCGAAGATCTGGTAATGAAAATTGATCTTGTTCTATCAGGCGTAGAAAGCAAAGACACTTACCTTACTCAAAAACAGGATGGCAAAGTTGCTTTTATGTTCCCAGGGCAAGGAAGCCAACGCGTAAACATGGCCAGAGATCTTTTCGTGGTTTTCCCTGAAATGAGAAAACTATTGAAAGCCTATCCTGAATACGAAAAAATCCTTTTCCCGAATACCGTATTTAATGATGCCGATGCAAAAGCGCAAAAAGAACGCATAAAAGATACCCGCATGGCGCAACCGCTATTGGGTATTGTTGATCTGGCCATTGCCAATTTCTTAAAATCATTGGGTATTGTACCTGATATGGTTGCTGGTCATAGCTATGGAGAATTGCCAGCACTTTGCTTTGCTGGTGCTTTTGAAGAAGAAGTTTTGGTTCACCTGAGTGCAGAAAGAGCAAAAGCTATTTTAAATGCGGTAGAAAACGGCGATCCGGGCACGATGCTTGCCGTGAGCGCAAAACAGGAAGACCTTACACAATACCTGGGCAATATCAAAGATGTTTACCCGGTAAACTTTAATGCACCAACGCAATGTGTAATTGCAGGTAGCACTGCAGCCATTAGCCAATTGGCCGCGCTTTTAAAAGAAGCTAAAATATCTTTCCGTCCGCTTGAAGTAGCCTGCGCTTTCCATAGCCCATTGGTGGCTAAATCGAAACAACTTTACCAAAAAGTACTTTCTGGCGTAAACTTTAATGATCTTAAAATTCCGGTATGGTCTAACACCACTGCAAAAGAATACCCTGTTGAAGCTGCCGCTGTAAAAGAACGTTTAACCGACCATTTGATAAAACCTGTCCTTTTTGTTGATGAGCTTAGGGATATGTATGCCGCCGGAGCCAGGGTTTTCGTAGAAGTTGGCCCTGGCAAGGTGCTAAGCGGCTTAACCAAATCCTGCATCGGCAAAGACGAAGTGATTTTACACACCGAAGATCAAGGTCAGAACAAACTCAGCAATTTATTGGGCACACTAGCTGGCTATATGGCTACTGGCCGCGAAATCAAACTAGAAAAACTATTCGAAGGCCGTTCAGTTAAAACCATCAAACTGGATGAACTTTCTATCTATAAAAAAAGTCCGGCTATCTGGTACGTTAACGGTCAGCACGCTGTTCCATCAACCGGCAAACTTCCGGCAAATGGTGCATCACCTATTACTAAACCGATTATCCTTATGAATAACACCTCTACACAAACTGAAAATCAACAGGTTAATGGCTCGGCCAAAGATCTGATGATGCAGGAGTACCTGCATAGCATGAAAATGCTGATTCAGGCACAACGCGATGTGATGCTTTCCTTTTTAGGACAAGCACCCGTAATGCCTTCACAAATCATTAACCAGCCTTTAACATCATATCAGGCACCTCAGCCTGTCCGCATCGAAAATCAGATCACAGCAAAACAAGAAGTGCCACAGGCACAAACAATCGAAGTAATCACACCTGATGTTGCACAAAAAGACATAAAACTGGTGCTTTTGCAGCTAGTAAGTGATAAAACCGGCTATCCACAAGAAATGTTAGGTATGGAAATGGATCTTGAAGCCGATTTAAGTATCGATTCCATCAAACGCGTAGAAATTATTGGTGCTTTACGTACCGAACTAGGTGGTTTTTCTCAATTAAACCTTCCGGAAGATAAAATTATGGAGCAGCTTGCCGGACTTAAAACTTTAGCTACTCTCGTAAACTGGATTACAGAAAATACTGAACAGCCAAAAGAGATTAGTGCCCCTAATCCAGTAGCAACAAGCCAGGCTGAGCCTGCAAAATTCTCCATCGACCAGTTAAAATCGGCCATTCTTGAAATTGTAAGTGAAAAAACGGGCTATCCAAAAGAAATGCTGGGTATGGATTTAGATCTTGAAGCAGATTTAAGCATCGATTCGATCAAAAGGATGGAAATTATTGCCTCACTTAAAGAAAAAATCGGTTTTGGTTCACAAAGTGAGCAAGCCGATGATTTAATGGAAAAACTGGCGGCAATTAAAACATTAAATGCGCTGGTAAACTGGATCGCCGATGTTGAAGCGGAAAGCTCGGAGGTGCTTACAGAAGCAAAAAAGCTTATTGAGGAGAGCATCGATGATCAAACGGTTAAAGAAAAATTATCGCGTTTGAGATTTGAGCTAACTCCTGCTGCATTGACCATTACCGAAGCGGCCATACTAAAAGGACAGCGTTTTGCCCTAACCGACGACGGCGGCGGACAAGCGCTTAAAATTAAAAAAGTACTCGAGAAACATGGTGCCATTGCCGATCTGGCGAACTTTGAAGATTCACTGGATGGCTACCAGGGCCTTATTATCCTGAACATGTTCGAAGCACAGCAAAAAGTGGGCATTCTCGATCATTTCGCCACCATAAAAAAACTAAACTTTGATACTGTAAAATGGGTGTACCTGATTGCAGATACCAAACAATATTTTAATGATCAATCTGATATTTCTTTCCTGAGACATTATCAGGGTTATTCGGGTTTCTTTAAAAGTTTAGACCGCGAATACGAACATACCAAATGCCGTTTCATCAGCCTGGAAACCAAAATGACACCTGATGAAATTACCAATATTACCTTAAACGAAATCCTGAATCCGGATAAACCTTCGGAGATCATTTATAATGACCATAAAAGGCATATCATGGAGCTGGTACCGCATCAGTTGAGTACCGAAACCGATGCACACATCCATTTGGATAAAGATGCGGTAGTGATGGTTTTAGGTGGTGCACAAGGCATTACAGCCGAACTGATGATTCATTTCGCGAAAGATTATCCTTGCAGATATATCCTCGTTGGCCGTTCTGCAAACCCGATCGCCTCCGCAAATGAAGCCAGTGCTTCGTTAAAAACCAAAGATGAGATCAGGCAATATCTGATCAAACAGGGGGAGATTAAAAAACCTGCAGAAATTGAACAGGAAACCAACCGGATTTATAAAAACAACCAGATTTTACGTTGCATTGCAACCTTAGAAGAAGGTGGTTCTACCGTGGTTTACGAATCGTTGGATCTTAAAGATGAAGAAGCTTTAACCCGTTTGATTAACCAGGTTTATCAAGATTATGGCCGTATTGATGGCGTGGTACACGGTGCGGGTTTACTGGAAGATAAATTGTTCCACAGTAAAACATCCGAATCATTCGGACGCGTTTTCGACACCAAAGTAACCCCGTTAAGGGTGCTTGCAGAGCAATTACGACCTGAAACCCAGTTTGTGATCCTCTTCTCAAGCATTGCTTCTGTTTATGGTAACCGCGGACAAACCGATTATGCTGCAGCAAACAGCGTAATGGACAAATATGCATGGGCTTTAAAACAGAAAATTCAGGGTAAGGTAATGGCCATTAACTGGGGGCCATGGAAAGGTGCCGGTATGGTTTCGCCAACTTTGGAGAAAGAATACCAGCGCAGGGGAATTGCATTGATCCCATTACAGGATGGAATGGAAACTTTCCTTAACGAACTAAAATATGGTAAAGAAAGCCAGGTATTAATCATGGCTGGAAACACCTGGACGTAGAAAGATCGATGTCGATATTTTTAGCATATAGCTTATGAATAGCCGCCAAACTCGTCATTGCGAGGAGGCTTTTTCAGCCGAGGAAGCAATCTTACAACTATCGCTACTAGCGAACGCTTTAGGATTGCTTCGTGCCTCGCAATGACGAACCTTTTATTAATAGAACTAAAGATTAGAAAGATCCCTAAGCGAACAAGATGAAGAAGAGCGACGTAGCAATTATTGGAATGTCATGCATTTTTCCGGGTGCGAAGGATATGCAGACCTTTTGGGAGAATATCATCAACCGGGTAGATTCTACACAACAGGTTCCGGCCGATCGGATTGATCCGGTGCATTTTGATAAAAGCCTGAGTGGTGTTGATCGTTTTTACTGCAACCGGGGCGGTTTCATCCCCGATCATCAGTTTGATCCGCAGCGCTTCGGCATTTTACCATTAGCTGTTGAAGGTACCGAGCCCGATCACCTGTTAACCCTCGATCTGGTTCACCAGGCGCTCGAAGATGCAGCTGTATTCGAAAAAAAATATTCCCTCGATAAAACAGGGATCATTATTGGAAAAGGTAATTACGTAGGCCCTGGGGCAACCCGTGCGATCGAAATTGTAAGAACTGGCGAGCAAATTTCGAGTGTATTAAAAGATTTGATGCCACAACTTACCGAAGCTGAAATTGAAAAGGTAAAACACGAATTCCAATTGCGTAAAGGCCGTTTCAGTGCCGATACCGCAATGGGATTGATCCCTAATTTAGTGGCTTCGTTAGTGGCTAACCGCCTTAATTTAGGTGGCTTGGCTTTTACTTTAGATGCCGCATGCGCCAGTTCGCTTATCGCGGTTGATCATGGCGTGCAGGAACTGAATAGTGGCCGTTGCGATATGATTATTGCAGGCGGTGTACATTTAGGTCAGAATGCTGCTTTTTGGAGCATATTTTCTCAATTGGGTGCTTTATCCAAACAAGAAAAAATAAAACCTTTCGATCAGAATGCCGATGGCCTGATTATTGGCGAAGGCTGTGGTTTTGTGGTGCTTAAACGCCTCGAAGATGCCATCCGCGATCAGGATAAAATTTATTCGGTAATTAAAGGCGTGGGTATCAGCAGCGATGGCAGCGGAACCAGTGTAATGAGTCCATCCGTTAAAGGCCAGCTCAAAGCCATTACCGAAGCATGGAAAAATGCAGAGTTGGATAGTAAAAATATTGGCTATTTAGAAGCTCACGGTACCGGTACACCACTTGGCGATAAAACCGAGGTAGAAACTTTGAAACAGTTTTTTGGTCAGGATGCAGATCTGCCAAAAGCAGGTATCGGTTCTGTAAAATCGAATATCGGCCATGCCATGCCAGCAGCAGGTATAGCAGGTTTAATCAAGTCGAGTCTGGCTTTGTATCATGGTATCATACCGCCTACTTTACATTGTGATGAGCCCGTTGCGCAACTGGCAGAAACCCGTTTCTCGGCGGTACAGAAAGCTGCAGACTGGAATCAATCGGGCTTACCAAAACTAGCGGCCGTAAATGCCTTTGGCTTTGGTGGCATTAACGCCCATGTAGTTCTAGCTGCTTATGATACGCCTAAAAAAGACGAGGTTTTGGTCATCGCAAGGCCAAGTCATGAAAGTTTGATCCAATCGCTCGAAAATGGGGATTATAGTATAGGGCAGGGTAATTTCCGTTTAGTACTGTTCAACCCTAGTGCCGAAAGGATCAAAAAAGCCCTGAAAATTGTAGCTAAAAATTCTCCATGGAGAAATAAACAGGATATCTGGTACACCAATGCGCCGCTATTGGCCAACGATGGCAAAATAGCCTTTGTTTTCCCAGGTTTAGACGGACTTGCAGGCGGCGAAATTAAATCGGTAGCCGATTATTTCAACATCAGTATCGATGAAAACGAAAAACAGGATGGCCTTTTAAGCGAGGCACTCAATATCCTGAACAAAAGCAGTGTTTTAGATCAGGCATTAAAACAATTGGGCATTAAATCCGATATGAACGCAGGCCACAGCCTTGGCGAATGGCTGGCAGCAAGATCTTCGGAACTGGCAGAAGAAAGTTCGGTGATGAATTTACTGAATGTACTTAATCCCGAAACTTTTGAACTTAAGGATTCGCGTTTTATTGCCGTTGGTGCTGGTTTAGCTACCCTTCAACCCATTATAGAAAGCATTTCTGATTTATACCTTTCGAACGATAACTGTCCACAACAGGTCATCCTTTGTGGCAGCAAAAATGCCCTGGATGAACTGGTTCCAATATTAAAGGTAAAACAGATTTTCCATCAGATTTTACCTTTCCAGTCGGGTTTCCACTCTCCTTTTGTGGCCGATAAACTGGGCTTGATCCTCGAAGGCATGCAGGACATGCAGTTCAGGAAAATCACTACACCACTTTGGTCGGCTACTACTTTAGAAACTTATCCAGAAGGTTTCGAAGCCATTCGCCAGTTAAGTGCCGAACACCTGATTAAACCGGTGCGTTTCCGCGAACTTACCGAAAAACTGTATGCCGAGGGCGCACGTGTATTTATCCAGGTTGGTTCTGGTGGTTTAGTTGGTTTTATCGACGATACTTTAAGGGGGAAAGATTTTAGCACCATTAGCGCCAACGTGCCTATCCGTTCGGGTATTACGCAGTTGCAAAGGGTTTTGGCTGCACTTTTTGTCGAAGGAAAAGAAATCGGCCTAAATTACCTGGGCAACATTAAATCAACGCCGCCGCAAAAAAACAAAGGCATTAAACTCGAACTCGGCTCGCCGATTATCCATAACCTGCAAACACTTAAAGGTTTAACCATTAAGCAGCCTCAGCCCGTACAACCCAAAACTTTTGTAGAAGCCAAACATCCCGTTTTGCAGGCTTTTAACGAAAATGTAGTGGAAATGATCAACATGCAGAGCGAAATGATCGAGCTTTTCGAAAATGCTGCATTTCAGGTCGATCAGCCAAGCAATTGGGCACCAGCCAAACCAATAAAACCCGTAAGGCAAGCTTTTAGCCAAAAACTTGATGTGAGCCTTGAGAACTGCCCTTACCTTATTGATCACTCCCTATTAAGGCAACCAAAAGGCTGGCCAACGGTAGAAGATATGGATCCGGTAATTCCAATGACCATGATTTTTGAAGTGTTTGCCGAAATCGCCAATGCACAATCGTCAGAAGAAAAAGTGCATAAAATTATGAATATGCGGGTTTTCCAATGGATGAATGTGGTTAAACCTTTTCAGGAAACTGTAACTGGCGAATGGAAAGACGAGCAAAGGGTTTATCTTAATTTAGAGCGTTTTGCAAATGCAGAAGTGCAGCTGGCTGCACAGTTAAGTGCCGCTCCAAACAGAACCTTAGATATTGGAAAATTACTGGATATCGATCGTACTGCTGCACAGATTTATGATGCGCACATGTTCCACGGACCAGATTACCAAGGCATCAAAAAACTGACCGCAGTTGGTGAAAAAGGAATCACAGGCATCATCGAAGCATCAGGCGGAAAAGGCTCATTGCTTGATAATGCAGGTCAACTGTTTGGTTTATGGCTTCAGCTCACTTTAGAAAAAGATAGGATTGCTTTCCCGGTTAAGATCCAGGAGATAGAGTTTTTCGGCGATATGGCCGACCAGCAAGGTACCTTCGAATGTACCTGCGTACTCACCGAAATAAACGATGAATTTGCCACTGCAGATATCGTGATGAAAAGAGGTGGCATCACCTGGCTTATCATTTCAGGGTGGCAGAACCGCAGATTGGAAATAGACGAGCCCCTTTGGAACGTGTCGATGTCGCCGCTCCACAACCGTTTATCAGAAGAGGTAGCCCCTGGCGTTTTCCTTTTCGGAAATGCTTATTCGCGTGTGGTATCATGGGATTTTATCCTGAAAAGATATTTCAATCAAACAGAAAAGAAACACCATAACAACCTTTTGCCCAATAAAAGAAGGACCTGGATGATCAGCAGGGTGGCGGCGAAAGATGCCGTAAGGAATTTACTGAACACACAGAAAAACCAGGCCTGTTACCCCATCACCTTCGAAATTTATTCTGATGAACACCGCAAACCTTACGTTAAAGGTGGTTTAACCGGCGATATCAACATTTCTATCGCACATAAGGGCACTGATGCCGTTGGCATAGCCCGTTTTAACGAACCCGTTGGCATCGATATCGAACATATTGAAGAACGGAGCGCCGGTTTCTTCGATCTTGTGTTTAATGATCATGAAATGGCCTTGCTGAAAAGCCGCGACAAAATTGAATGGGCAACCCGCTTTTGGGTAGCCAAAGAAGCTTACGGAAAATACCTGGGCAAAGGTTTACAGGGCAATCCAAAAGCCTATACCGTCGAAGAAATTAATGGCGAAGAATTGCGCATTAACAACATCACAATCAAAACAATCAAACATAAAAACTATATCATCGGATGGACAGTATAACAACTACGAAACTGAGCAGCGAAGAAATTTTCGACCTCATGAAACAATTTATCACCGAAGTAATCGGCGAAGAATTTGTTGAAGAAATGGATATCACGCCTGAAAGTTCTTTCACCAAAGATCTGGAAATGGACAGCATTGAAATTGTATCCTTTTCCGAAAAAATCAAAGCACATTTTGGCGAGCAGATCGATTTTACGGGCTGGTTATCATCAATGGATTTAGATCAGCTGATTAACTTAAACCTGGGCATGATCATTTCTTATATCGAAGAATGCCAATCGTAACGGTAAACGGCAAATCGGTTCATATTCAGGAGCTCAATAAAGAAGCTGCTGAAACCATCGTCCTTGTTCATGGGATGTTCAGTAACCTGTCTGTCTATTATTTTAATATCGCGCCATTGTTGGCCACAAAATATCATGTTGTACTGTACGACTTAAAAAGTCATGGCATGAGCGAAAAGGCTTTGGAGGGATACGATTTAGAAAGTATGACCAACGATCTGTTTGCCTTAATGGAGATATTAAACATTAAGCAGGCTCATTTAGGCGGTTATAGTTTCGGTGGATTGATTGCCTTAAAAATGGCGATCCGTTTTCCGGAGCTTATAAACAAGCTTGCTGTAATAGAGGCACCCGATCCGAACGATGATAAAACCAGGGGCATTATTGATGAGTACAGTCGTGAGTTTCTGGAGCATTACGTCGAAAATTTTACCGATACCACCAAAGTGAAAATGGGTAAAAGACAAATGGAACGCAACCACCGCATGTACGAGTACCTTTTTTATCAAACTTCGATTAAAACTGATATGGAGCTTGAAAAAGACTTTTTCGGCAGCCCGGCAATTGCAACCATAAAACAAGCTACCCTATTATTATATGGTACCGATTCTAATTGTTTAAATGCAGGGAAATACCTTGATGGGTTGATCGAAAATGCAGATTTAATTGCCGTTCCGGGTGATCATAATATCCCGATCCAACAACCATTGGTAATTGCTGAAACATTGTTAAACTTCTTCCAGGAAACATAAAATTAAACACATGGCAAAATTTGTATTCGTTGTTCCTCCCCTAACCGGCCACATCAACCCAACTTTGAGTATGGGTGCCGCTTTATTAGAAAGAGGCCACCGTGTGGCATGGATTACTTTAGACCAATCACTGGGCGAAAAACTTCCTGAGGGAGGCGAACTCCTCGTGATCAGTTACGACCAAAACGACCAGCAGAAAAAAGATTCCGAAAAATACCTCGATATCATCACCAAAAAAATTGTTTACGGTATCGACAGCATCAAATTTCTGTACGAAGAAGTATTGATTCCGCTTAACAGGCACAGTTACGAAGGCATTGCCGGTCTGCTCGATCAGTTTAAACCCGATGTGGTGATTACCGATCACCAGATGTTTGCCGGTGCCATTGCAGCAAGCAATAAAAACTACCCTTACGTTACTTCGGTTACCGCTCCGGCAGCGATAAAAGTAATGGATGAGTTGCCAAAAGTGCACGAATGGGAAGTGAACCAGATTCTGGAGCTACAAAAAGAATTCGGCATCACAACAAGCGGCTCCATTGCATGCTCTGATCTTGCCACGTTGGTATTTACTTCACGTGATTTTTTCGGGGAGATGGATTTACCTGAACATTTTAAATTTGTGGGTCCCGTTTTTAACCGCCGCAAAACCTCCATTCCTTTTCGCTGGGACGCATTTCATAACAGCCAACCCAAAATTTTGGTGAGCATTGGTACCACTTTCGATCACGAACATAAAAAAGCATTTTTTGCCAAGGTAATCGAGGCTTTTGCCAACGAAGACCTGCATGTGGTGGTGGTTTCCGATCCGGCGCTATTCGAAGAATGGCCTGCTAATTTTACCGTGCAGCGCCAGGTACCACAACTGGAACTTTTACCACATCTCGATGCAGTGGTTTGCCATGGCGGACACAATACCGTTTGCGAAACTTTAATGAATGGCTTACCCATGGTAGTAATCCCGATTGCTTATGATCAAAGCCATGTAGCAGGACGTGTTTTTAGGGTTGGTGCCGGAGAACGTTTAAACTTTAACCGTTTTAAAGCCAGCCACCTTAAAGAAGCAGTAAACAAAGTGCTGCAGAACGATAGTTATAAAATAGCTGCAGAGCAGATCAAACAATCATTTATCCAGGCCGGAGGAACGGAAAGTGCCGCCGATTTACTGGAAGCTTTAAGCAATAAAACCTCAAACGTATTCATCAGTTAAACTATACATTATGTCAAAATTCCTGTTCGTTGTCCCCCCTTTTTTTGGCCATATCAGTCCAACATTAAGTATTGGCGCAAGTTTACTGGCCCGCGGCCATGAAGTAAAGTGGCTTGGCATTACCCCGCTTGCTCAGGTACATTTGCCCGAAGGTGGCGAGTTTATTTACCCTGAAGAAGATCTGGCCGAGTATGCTGATGAAATACAACGCATTTTAAAACGTCAGGATGATGGCCCTGCCTGTTCTGGTCCGGAGGTGATGAAACTGGCCCTCGAAGAAACCTATGTTCCTTTTGCCAAAATGATTATGAAGGGACTGAACAACTTTGTAGATGCCTGGAAACCAGATGTCATCATCAACGATTGTATTACTTTCGCTGGTGCATTAAGCGCTCATTTAAAAGGCATTCCCTCGGTTACCACCACTCCTGTACCACCAGATGTAATGGGCGATACGGCAACCAGCGCCCCTAAAATATTCGAATGGCAACAAAACCTGATTAAAGGTTTACAAAGAGAAGTGGGTATTTATAGTGACGATATCCACATCCATTCGCACGAGCTAAATATGGTTTTCACCTCACAGGCCTTTGCAGGTTTTGAAGAAAAGCCACCGCACATGCATTTTGTAGGTCCGGTAAAAGGCCGGCCAAATTTAGCCCCTTTTGATTGGGAACGTTTAAGCCAGGCCACTACGCCAAAAATATTTGTCTCATTGGGTACTTTACTGGTTGATATCCGTAAGGAATTTTTCCAGAAACTGATTACTGCTTTCGAAAACCAGCCCGTAACCATTGTGGCCGCAACCAATCCCGATATTTTTGAAAAATGGCCCGATAACTTTATCGTAAACGGTTTTGTGCCGCAATCAGAGTTGATGCCGCACATGGATGCTGTAATCTGTCACGGTGGTTTCAATACCGTAAACGATACCTTCACTAATGGTTTACCGATGTTAATTACCCCTATTGCCTACGATCATTTTCATACTGCTAAATTAATTGAACAGGCAGGTTGTGGCGTAAGCATCCGCTACAAAAGGTTACGCATCAGCGACTTAAGAGAAACTGTTTTTGAGCTTTTAGAAAATCCTAAATACCGCCAGGCCGCACAAAAAATAAAAGAAACCTTTATCGAAGCGGGTGGAAATGATAAAGCCGTGCAATTGCTGGAAGATTTTGCTAAAACAACACCGGCCGTGGAAACGGTTTGATGGCGATTTTACAGGCGTAAATTATAAAAAGCGATCGTCATTCCCACGCAGGTGGGAATCTTAAAGCTTATTGCATTACGATTCCCAATCAAGTTGGGAATGACGGAACGCATTACAACACTAACCTAAATGAAAAGAAAACTGCTATTCGGCGAAAGGATGTTATACGGAGATGGAAAAAACCCGTTTAACATTGTAATACCTTTCAAAATCAGGGGAGAAATCAAGGAAGATGATTTAAGGTTTGCCTTATTTAAAATCCAGAAAAAACACCCCTGGTTAACCGCAGCAATACGTTTTGATGAAGACAAAAAGCCTTGGTTTGTAACCAACCTTACCGAAGCTTTTAAAATACCCATTCGCATTGTGGAGCGTTTAAGTGATGATCATTGGGAGCAGGAATCTACCCATGAGTGGAAAACTGTTTTTGATGCTACAACTGCACCGCTTTGCCGCATTACCTGGCTAAAAGGAAAAGAGGTATCCGAATTTTTGATGGTATACCACCATTGCCTTTGTGATGGCACTGCTGCCCTTTCTATTTTAACAGAACTACTGCAGCTTTTGGATGATCCTGATACTGATATCGGCAGGGAAATCCCGATTATGGGTATAAAAGATGTCATCCCTGCAAAAGTGCTGAACAGTTACCGCAACCGCACCAAAAACGGACTGATTGGTAAAATTGCCACGCTCGCCCTATGGATCATCCCGATCAAAAAAGTAGCTGTAGAGCGTAAAAAAGATTTTATGTTCCACTGGAGATTTGATCAGGAATTGACAAAAGATATTATCCGCTTTTGCAAAAGCAATCAGTTTACGGTAAATACACTTTTAAGTGCCGCTGTTTTAACCGCTTTCAAAGAAGTAAGAAAAGAAAAAGCCTTTAACAAAATCTCACTTCCGGTTGATATCAGGAACTTTAACCCAATTATTAAAAAAGACCACATTTTTGCCTTCGGATTGATGATTGTACTTTCCCTATTGCCAGAGAAAGACTTTTTAGAGAACGTTAAAGCCTTGCAAAAAGATGTGAACGATAAATCATCCAAACTCAACCCATATAGTTTAATGATGATGATGGAAGCCTGCCACCCGGCGCTTAAAAACTTTACCAATTTTTTAAAATACGGAAAATCGAGCAACGATTGTATGTTTTCTAACCTGGGTAAAATCGACATTCCACACCAATACCAAAACTTTGAAGTAGAAAGCATATTTAGCCCTTCGGTAATGGGGCCTTTGGGTAACACCACTACGATGATTGTGTCCACTTATCGCAACCAAATGGATTTCACATTTGTAGCCAGCGAAGGTTATGTGCCTTTTGTAGAAGCCGAAGCCATTAAAGAAAAGATGATTTCCATCCTTAAAAGCCAGGTAGAGCAACCCGTTGAAATTTTAAACGCAACCGCATGAAAAGAAGATTAATTTTAGGAGAGAGGATTATGCATGTGGATGCTAAAACACCATTAAACTGTGTATTTGGCGCCAAAATCTCTGGCCAGATCAGTGAAGAAAACCTGTACAGGGCATTGCAGAAAATCCAGCAGAAACATCCGCTATTGCAGATGAATATCGATGCTACAGGCAAAACACCCTATTTCGTACATCATGAAAACATCAGTAAAATACCGGTCAGGATTACCGATCGTTTAACAGATGAAGATTGGTTAATACAATCTAAAACTGAATGGTATAAACTTTTTGATTCCCCGAACCAACCATTGGCAAGATTAGTCTGGCTAAAAGGCGAAACCGAATCAGATCTTTTACTCGTACTTCCGCATTGCATCTGTGATGGAACAACCATTTCAAATCTGATGCGCGAACTGATGACATTGATCGATAATCCCCAACAAAATCTGGCGCCTTATCCTTCGTTTTTGTCAGTAAACGATCTGATGCCGGAAGATTTTTCCATCTCCAAACTCGGTCACTTTAAAGGAAAGATTTTTGCAGCCCTGGGTCGCTTGTTTTTCTTTTTTAAAGCCACTTCCAACAATCAAGTAGATCGGAACAATTATGCTGTTCACTGGAAAATTAGCGTCGAAAACACCAAAAAACTATTGCAGAAATGCAAGGAAGAAAACACAACGGTGCATGCTGCCATCTGTGTGGCCTTTATGGAAGCTTTCAAACATGTTCAAGGCACTAAAGCTCATGGCAAAGTGATCTGTCCGGTTGATATCAGGCGTTTTGTAGAAGCCATTAAACAGGACACCATGTTTGCCTTTGCGCCCATTGCGGAGCTTAGACTCGATCAAATAGAAAATAGATTCTGGACCAAAGCTCAGGTATTAAAAAACGATCTGGATGCAAAAATAGCCGAAATGAAAGTTTACGACCTGTTGAGCATGAGCGAATATTTCCATTCATCGGTAAATAAAATGATCGGATTTTTAAGAACCACAAAAGGTACCCATGATGTAACTCTAAGCAACATGGGGCTTTTAAATATACCAAAGGATTATCAGGATTTTTCCATAAAAACCATTTATAGCCCAACCGTTGCCTTTCCATGGAAAAACGCCAACACCTTAGTGTGCAGCACTTTTAACGGACAACTGGATTTCTCTTTCATGTCGAATGAGTCATTTTTAAGGGAATTTGAAGCCTGGCAGATCAAAGACAGGGCCATGGAACTGATTAAGGAAAATTTAAACGAACTGGCCAATGCCTGATTACGTGGAGCACAATGAAGAGATAAAAGTATCGAACTGGCGAAGGTTTGTGCGCAAAAACCTGCTTTTACACCTTATCCCTAACACAGTATTGAATACAGTAATACCTTATTTTGCCTTTAAAGCCCAAAATTCGGTTCATTTGTTCAGCGGTGAGCAAAATTTGGCCAGGTTTTTACTGCCCATGTCTTTACTGCTTCCCTTTATGATTACCCTCGATATTTTAAAAAAAATAAAAGAGCTGCAACATTCAGGTGCTATTAACTTTAAGGTGGATGATAAAATTTCGGGTTATCCTTTCATCTTAAAAAAAGCTAGCCTAAACGGTTTGTATAGCATTGCAATTGTATTTGCCCTGATGCTTACGCTACATTTCTCTTTCCCGCCTGACCACGATTTCGGGATTACTCCATCCGCTGCATGCGCAGGATTGTTGGCGGGTTTATATTCTATTACCTTTTTTTATCTGGCTATCAGGAGGTTTAAGATTGATGCGGTATAGTGAAACTTATTGTCATTCTGAACGCAGTGAAGAATCTGTTTCATACCAGCACTACTGTTTAATAAACATACCAACTTTACTTAGAGACATGTTAAAAGTTCTGCTTCGTCGGTCAGGGATTCTTCGCTGCGCTCAGAATGACAACAATACCTAAAACAACCATTATTCTTTTCATTGTTTGGTGTCCCATCAAAAACAATAAAACTACTTTTTTGCCCCGGAGACATAGAAACATGGATTTTTATCCGTGTGCATCTTTTTCATCTGTGGTTAATATGCTAACAGTCCGTTGTTAAATAGCCCTGATGGAAGTGGATCCCGATTTAAGCACTAGTTTTTACTTTTTATTGTGTGCTTGCTTGTTTCACAGGTTTCTTCGGGAGCAACGCACAGCAGGACGGAACTTATCCTACACACTACTGGCACTGCGCTCCAAAAAACATCAAACAACTTATGCTGTAAATACCGAATAAAATAATAGCGCTAAGTAAATTGCGTAGTAAAGATCCTTTGACTACGCTACCATTGACAGATTTCAATAGAATGGTCGTCATCTCCACTGCATTCGAGATGAGGACGATATAATGCTAAGTGTGATAAACCGCGGGGAATTTTCCGTGTATTCAGAGCATCCGTGGCAAATGCGTAGGCTCCATCCTTAAAAAGGTCGTCATTCCCGCGCAGGCGGGAATCGTAATGCTTAAAACATGGTTCATTAAGATCCCAATCGGGTTGGGAATGACAATTTACCAAAGTGCATTATACGCTCGAATGCCCTTCGATTACGCTACCATTGACAGAATAAATGAAAAGAGTCATAATTGCGAGGCACGAAGCTAACCGAACGAAGTGAGCTCGTGAATGCCTTTAAAAACAACTGCAAAAATGAATAACCTTAATGCGCACGCGAGGTAGCGATCGTTGTAAGATTGCTTCGTCGGCTGAAAAAGCCTTCACGCAATGACGAATTTGGCGGCTTATCATTGCGCTAGGATTTTTCTGTCATCAATATTGATTTTTATAAAATAAATTATCCCTCAGGATGACAATCGTATAGATTTTCTGTGTTTCATCGCTCAGAATCACAGCAAAACTATTCCAACCATACCATCTGCGTAAATGCACCATTGGTTGCGATATCCCAGGCCTCTACCCTAACCCATTTGCGGCCTTTTAAATCAATCTGCCAGCTAAAATCTTTTTTACCAAATGCCATTGTACTACTTAAGTTAATCCGTTTACGGTACACCTTATTTCCATCACCTGATACAATTTCCGCAAAACTTAAAGGGAAGGTCCAGTTGAGCTGCATATTTACCGTTGCTTTACCACCAACATCAATTTTTAATGTTTCTCCTGCACCTTTTCCATTGATATTGAATGCAGGGATCAACACTTCTCCTGTAGAAACAAAAAACTTTCCTTTTCGCATTACATCCAATACAGGCTGCCAGCCATCGGCATAATTTGGCACCTTATCCAGTTGTAAATAATTAACGTTTAAATGCGCATACATCTCATTCTGTTCGGTAATGGTAAAAATATCGGCCTCCGAAATCACATGTTTTTTTAAACCCCAATTGGCCATATCGTCCATCAGGTTCAACACCCTTTTACTTAAGGTTGGCAATGAAAGATCTGCTGGTATAGCCTTCCATGCAGCCCCCATAAAGGTTTCCGATTTGAAAAAATCTTCTTCCTTATATTTATCCGGATAACCTGTTGAAGCTTTCGTTCTGGCATGTGCCGTCCACGCCAAACCATGCTCCTGCTCCAATAATTTAAGCATTTCAACCTTATCATTTACACGGTATACTTTACCATATTTAGGATCATTGCTTTCGAAAGGAAGATCATTTTTGCGCGACATCACCCAATAAACAGGTTTTGGAAAAAAGGCCAGCCAGTGCCCTCCATAAAAATTATTGGCTTCTTCTCCCGGTAACAATAAAAAATTTGGATCCGACAACCTTTTGGTTTGCTTGAATAGTGCATCCAGTTCTTTTAAACGGGTCGAATCTGGCCCTTTCGGGTGTCCAGGACCATGAAACTCCGCCAACTTCACAATATTTAAACCTGCTTTTTTCAGTACCTTTACAAATTCGGGGTTCTCCGGAACAGGTTTTCCACTCAGCACCACATCCGAAATAAATTCATTATGAAAATGGCTGGCCATGGTTTTGTAACCCGCCAGTGGCACATAAGTATCGTTGTGCGTAAACTTCTTTACTTCGGTTAAAATGGCATCTGCTTTCCCGGTACTCAATAAACAGAAAAAATTGAGGCGCTGTTGGGTATTTGGTGGCGCATTAAACCAGGGCACATAACGTTTATCACCCAAAGGATCCTGACGGATGCCAATTCCATAATCGGGTAATAAATTTAAATAATTACTGCCTTTCCAGGTAAATTTGAGATTAAAGGCTTCGTCCAATGGATAAAAATACTGGTGTGGGGCAGGGAAAACGGCTAAACTTCCACCAGCATTTTCGCCAATAACAGTACGGTATTTTACTTCGAGGTTTTTAGCAGGATCGGTTTTCATTCCTTTTTCCGTCTGAAGGTTTCCTTTTACATCGCTCCAGGCCACATTGGTCCATACTTCTTTTTTATTTACCAATCCGGCATCGTATAAAATTGCTGTAGAATCTTTTTGGGTAGATACCACTGCAGCCACGTTGAACAAGGGACTTCCGTTATAAAGGATAATTTCTAAAACACCGCTAAAAGACTCAGATTTTACACCTGCTATTTTTACGATAGTCTGAGAACCCTGCGTAGAAACGCTGACACTTCCTTTTTCGAATTTTACAACATTCGTAGTGTAAGGCCGTGTGGGTACCCGATCAAAAAATACATCCCACCCTCCACTTTCTGAACTTAATGTACGCTTGCCCACCCTCAAAACAAATGCGGGATCAAGATTGGCTGCGATCTCTTTTAAAGCACCCTTTTTTCCCAATTGTAAACTGCTGAATAAGGGTTTCGTATTATCGAGGTTCAAAACCATTTTACCAATACCGCCATTGCCAGTCGGCCAGTTAAGCACCAGTTCTTTTTGCCGCGCCGAAACAGTGGTTCCATTGGGTTTGAAAGCTTTTAAATTAATCTGGCTATGTGCATTTATAAAGAATAAACATAAAACAAGAAAAATTGGGGCGGACTTTTTCATTAGGGATATTAGTTTTTTTCGGTTAGCTGATTACGCAAGATAATGATTATGAGCAAAATATGTGCTTTTACAGTATTGAGTTTAATGATCTTCAGCATTTAATTTTCATTTCCAAAACCTTAAAGACCTTAATTTCGTAATAATAAAACCCAACAAACAATTGACCATTAAGGAATTAAGAACATTAAAATAGAAAGTCGTAATGCCTGTTCACAGACCCCCGCAGTGCGTTTTGTTCATTTTTTATTTTTTTATAAAAAAACCGTTACATTGTTTAACTTGAATCAGAATTTAAAAATTAAACATCTTGCATCCTATACTCATCAGAAATAATGTAAAAATCCTTGGCGAAGGTAGCCAGGTAATCATGTTAGCCCACGGCTTTGGCTGTGCGCAAAGTTCCTGGAAATACATTACAGATGCTTTTCTGGAGGATTATAAGATAATATTATTTGATTACGTAGGCTCTGGCGATTCGGACCTCAGCCAATATGATAAACGCAAATACGCTACTTTAGAAGGTTACGCCTGTGATGTAATCGATATTATCGAAACCCTCGAGCTTTCCAATGTTATCTTTATCGGCCACTCGGTAAGTAGCATGATCGGCATGATTGCCGCACTACAGCTACCGGAAGCATTTAAAAAATTGGTATTTATCGGACCATCGCCGAGGTATTTAAACGACCGCGATTATATCGGCGGTTTTAATATTGGAGATCTTGAAACCATTTTTGAACACATAGCTGAAGATTATGTTGGCTGGAGTAAACAATTGGCCCCTGTGGTGATGGATACCCCATCCAAACCAGAACTCTCTGATTTTTTACAGGAGTGTTTCGAAGCAACAGATCCGAGCGTGGCACTGGCTTTTGCAATGGCCACCTTCAAAGCCGATTACAGGGATAAATTAAAAGACCTCGAAGTGCCAAGTTTAACACTACAGAGTTCAAACGATATTATGGCTCCGTTATCAGCTGGCGAATTTATCTACAAAAACACCCCCGAAAACTTTTTGGTGGTAATGAAAGCTACCGGCCACTTTCCGCACATTAGCGCACCAGAAGAAACTATCAAAGAAATAAAAGAATTTATTGGCGATTCAAAGTCAATCCCCACATCTGGTCACCTGTATGCCTGATAAGATTTAGCAAGAACAACGGCACCAAAGAAGAGATTGTTATATTGAATGATCCAAAAATACACAAACCTCTTCTTTGGCCTTTTTACAGACGGATACAATCAAATCTATATGATGCTTAAACTCATCCTGAGTGAGGTTATCATATTCAACAGATTCAAGAGCTAGGTTTAACCTTGGCCTTAAACCCATTAAATAAACAGTTGATTTCATTTTATGTACTGTACGCTTTAATTCTTCGTAATTTTCCTTTTCCAGGCTATTAACTAAATAGATTAACTCATCAGAAATAATTGTTACAAACTTTTCGGCCATTTCACGCTCAAAATCAGAGTCACCCATACTAATTTCTCTTAAATAGCTTAAATCGATAGTTTCGTATGCCCTGGTTTGAATATGTTCGTCTCGTAAAACTTCTTTTTGTAAAAACTGGGTTAAAATACCAACTAATTCAATTTTTGAGATCGGCCTGGTAAAACAGCCACTGATGCCTTTATTAAAAAATCCTGTTTTTATTTTCTCCTCGCCATCTGCAATAATGGCCACTATCGGTATATTTAAAAGTAAATCGTTTTTAATCAGTTCTACTATTTTGTTCCCCTTAAGCTCAGGCGACTCCATATCGATTAAAATAAGCTTAAAAGTAAAATCACTAAGTTTTTTAATTACCTCCGCTCTGTTTGCCGCAATATTATAAGTTACATCGTACTCTTCAAGATAACCGGATAACTGTTTATGATCTGCCACACCAATAACCAATACTTCAAGTTGAGTATCCGGTGCCTGGTGTTTTTCATCATTTACCTCCATAAACCGCTATAATATATGCATCCGTTTATTTAAAACAGATTTATAGGCATCTGATACTGGGACAAACTGCTTATGTATAATTAAGGTATTCCCTTCTATGGTATCTATTTTCCCAATATTGATAATGAAAGACCGGTGAACGCGGACAAAATTTTTAACAGGAAGTTTATCTTCGATCGATTTTAAAGAGGAGTGTATAGAATACGTTTTTTCAGCCATATAAATTTTCACATAATCGCCCTGCGCTTCAAGGTGATTAATATCATCCAGTTTGATCCGCCTGATTACCCCCGAATCCCTGATAAAAACAAAGTCATCCGGGTTGTTGCCAATAAACAGGTTACTCAGGTGAAAAATTTCCTTTGCCTTGTTAATTGCCATTAAAAATCGGTCGGGCGTTACTGGTTTGGCTATAAAATCAACAACATTCAGGTCGAATGCTGCTGCTGCATAATCTTTTTTCGAGCTGATAAATATAATCAACGGTCTTTTTTCTCCCAATCCCTTAACCAGCTCTATTCCCGATATTCCTGGCATCTCTATATCCAGCAACAAAAGGTCTATTTTATGGATAGCTAAATTTTGATAAGCATCCGCCGCATTTTCGCACTCGGCAATCAATTTCAAAGACGGATCAATCTTCAAAAAATGACTTATGGTATTCCGTGCAATTACATGGTCATCAACGATTAAGCAATTCATAATATCAGATTAACGTCACAAATAAAACTAAGCATAACCAACAGGAATATTTTCAGCGAATAAATAATGAACAAAATGAATAAAATTTATATTTGCAGAAATCCGATCCTACTTTCATCACGTATATACGCCCGTTCGTCTATGATTCCTGCCTTTCTAACGCCTTGATATTGGCCAAGAAGCTAATCAGCCCTAGATTTGTTCAACATTATCCAACAAAAGTTAACCCTATTATTTAAAAAAAATAAAATGAACACCATTAAAGCAATTGCACTTTCAACCCTATCCATCCTTTCGGTTTATACTGCTAAAGCACAAACCTTTAAAGAGCCGGTGGGCTACAAACTTAAAAATGGCATGAACATCATCATTTCTGAAAATGACAGATCGCCAAAAGCTTACTCAAGCTTTACCTTGGATGCTAAAGCATTCGACAGTAAAAAAGATGGAGTAGTTGAGTTATTAAATGCTGTATTAAACGAAAATGTTAACAAAAACGCAAACATCAGTTTTAAAGATAACAGCGGCAAACTGGCTACTGCCAGTGCTGATCTGGATAAAGATTTAACTGAAATGGCTTCTTTGATCCAAAATGCAACAATCGATCAAAAAACTTTCAATACAGCAAAAGCTAAATTGATTACCAGCTTAAAAGCCCACGATTATGATTATGATCAATCGGTAAATGAAACTTCGATCAATGCTTTAACCTTAGCTGATGTAAAAAGTTTTTACAGCCAGATTTCTCCTGAGAAAACATTTTTAACCATTGCAGGTGATGTAGAATTAAGTGCTGCAAAATCATCAGCTAAAAAAGCTTTTGGTAACTGGAGCAAAACACAAGAAATTGCTTCAACTACTGCAAAATAATATTATACCAAACAAATGTGGCCCTTTGATTAATTTCAAAGGGCTTTTTTTATGCTTAAAATGTTACAGAAAAACGTATTTCTGTCCGATTTTTTAGTTTATCATTCAATATATTAGCTATCTAATTAATTTTTGGCGATACAGATGAAAAAAATCTACTCAATTATACTTTTTACTTCAATAAGTATATCTATAAAAGCGCAAACCGTAGTCATCCGCAATCAGGATATCGATAAAATGGTTAAAGCAGTTAATCAGGATTCTTTAAAGTCGTATATCTCAAAAATGGTTGCTTTCGGCACACGAAATACATTAAGCGATATTAAAAGCAAAACTAAAGGCATTGGTGCAGCCAGAAATTGGGTGGTGAGTAAGTTTAACCAGTTTGCAAAGCAAAGTGATGGCAGGTTAACTGCCTATTTAGATACCACCACTTTTAAACCCGACGGCAAAAGAGTAGATCAGCCCACATTATTAGGTAATGCTGTTGCTGTGTTAAAAGGTACCGATGCAAACGATAAACGCGTATATGTGGTGAGCGGTCACCTTGATAGCCGTGTTACCGACGTAATGAACAGAACCAGCGATGCGCCAGGGGCTAACGATGATGGCAGCGGTGTAGCAGGTGTAATTGAAGCGGCCAGGATTATGAGCCAATATAAATTTGCTGCCACCATTATATTTGTAGCCGTAAGCGGAGAAGAACAATCTTTATTGGGATCGGGCTTTATGGCTGCAAAAGCAAAAAAAGAAAACTGGAATGTAGACGCCATGCTGAATAACGACATGATTGGCAGCAATAACAGTAGTGAAACGCAGATTATAGACAATACAAGATTAAGGGTATTTAGCGAGGGGTTGCCCAGCTTCGACCTGGATAAAAATGCGAAAAGCATCCGCCAGTTTGGTTTGGAAAATGATGGAAAAAGCCGTCAATTGGCCCGTTACGTTAAAGAAATCGGCGAGCGTTATGTAGATCAGCTCGAAGTAAAACTGATTTACAGGAACGACAGGTTTCTACGTGGTGGCGACCATACCCCATTTGTAGAAAATGGTTTTACAGCGGTGCGCATTACCGAAATGAACGAAAATTTCGATCACCAGCACCAGGATCTCAGAACCGAAAAAGGCATCAGGTATGGCGATTTGCAGGAGTTTATGGATTTTGAATACCTGCGCAAAAATACAGGCGTAAATATTGCCGTTCTGGCCAATCTGGCAAAAGCCCCATCTGTTCCTACCGAAGTAAAAGTAGACGTCAAAAACCTGAGCAACTCTACCTATTTATATTGGAAAGCACCTGCAAACGGCACGGTAAAAGGCTATTATGTGTTGATGCGCGAAACCAGCAGCCCCGTTTGGGAAAAGAAATTTTTCACCTCTGCCACCGAATTAAGGTTGCCTTACAGTAAAGACAATTATTTGTTTGCTGTACAAAGTGTTGGAAACGAAGACAATGAAAGTTTAGCCGTTGTTCCGGGCATTGGCAGATAAAAACATTTTAGGTTTTGCCAATGTTTAAACTCAAATTTACGGCATGAAATTTAAACCGGTAGCTTTTATCATTAATATAGCCATTACGCTGGGTGTTGGTGCCCTGGGCGGATGGGCAACGGCCCAATCAGTTAAAACCTGGTATCCAACACTCAACAAACCTTCATTTAATCCTCCAAACTGGCTTTTTGCCCCTGTTTGGACTACCCTTTATGTATTAATCGGTATTGCGGCTTACCTGGTTTGGATCAGGCGAGATAAAATTGCTCATTTTCCACGTACAGTAGCCATTTACCTCATTCAATTGATTTTAAATTTAGCCTGGTCCTTCATTTTCTTTTACCTGCACGAAGTGGGTTTTGCACTGGCTGAAATCGTTTTACTGCTATTGTTTATTGTAATCAATGCCACAACCTTTTACAAAATCAATAAATGGGCCGGCCTGATCTTTATACCCTATTTCCTCTGGGTAAGTTTTGCATCATTTTTAACATATAACATTTTTATATTGAACTGATTTTAAAAGAAAAACCCCTATTTTTAGGGGTGGTAACATTTAAAAGATTTTTGCTGATCCTTTTCGTTCTGTGCTGTAACCAATTGCAGGCACAAAAAGTTGGCCTGGTTTTTAGTGGTGGTGGCGCAAAAGGATTGTCACACATTGGCACTTTAAAAGCCCTTGAAGAAAACCACATCCCAATCGATTACATTACCGGAACATCAATGGGCGGTATTGTTGGGGCCATGTATGCTGCAGGTTATAGCCCGAAACAAATCGAAGAAATAGCGCTCAGTAACGATTTCCAAAATTGGGTAAACGGGCGGTATACCAGCGATTACACCTATTATTTTCAGAAAAATGCACCAAATGCATCCATGCTTACCGCAAAAGTAGCCATTGATACGGGTTTCCATTTTAGTTTCCGCTCTAACCTCATTAACGATATTCCTCTTAATTTTGCCTTTTTAGAGCTTTTCTCGCAGGCTTCTGCCGTTTCTAAGGATAATTTCGATAACCTTTTTGTACCCTACCGTTGTATGGTGGCTGATGTACTGTCGCAAAAAAGCATCACCGTAAGCAAAGGCAGTTTGGCCGAAGCAGTAAGGGCAACCATGACTGTACCCATTGTTTACCGTCCTATTAAACTGGATGGAAAATATGTTTTTGACGGTGGCTTATACAATAACTTCCCTGCTGATGTAATGGAAAGGGATTTTAAACCCGATTATGTAATCGGAGCCAACGTTTCTTCAAAAACCTACAACGAATACCCCAAAAACATCGACGACCGCTTGATGAACCGTTTTTTGGTGTATATGTTTCTTTCCAAATCAGATTCTACCATGATTGGTAAAAATGGAGTATACATCCAGCCTGATCTGGCCAATTACAGCGTAACCAATTTTGCACCAGTGGCAGAGTTAATTAAAAAGGGCTACGATGCAACAATGGCCGATATGCCGAGAATTAAAGCTTTGATCAGCAAACGGGTAAACGACGACGAACTGGCAAAAAGAAGAGAAAAATTTAATGCAAGAAAACCTGAATTAAAGTTTAGCAATGTTACTGTATCAGGTGTTAACGCACAACAAAAGAAATATGTAGAAAGGCTTTTTAAAAGTGACAAAACCACTTTCAACCTTAAAGATATCAGACGTGGTTATTACAAATTAGTTGCCGACCAGACTTTCGAAACAGTTTATCCTAAAATATCCTATCAGGCAGCAACAGATAGTTATACTTTCGAGGTAGTGGCACAACCCAAGAAAAGTTTTAAACTCGATCTGGGCGGAAATATTTCCACCAGGCCAATCAGCAATGTTTTTCTCGGTGCACAATATAATTACCTCAACAGGAAATCTTACACTTTTGGAACGAGTTTTTATTCAGGCCGTTTTTACGAATCCGTTCAGGTAAACGGACGAGTGGATTATCCAACCAAACTGCCATTATTCCTCGCTGCAGAATTAACTTATAACCACTGGAATTATTATAACACCAGTCAGATTTTTATCGAAAATCCCCGCCCCATTTATATTGAACAATCTGACCGGAAAATCGATCTGATGGTGGGGATGCCTTTAAATTACAATAGTAAAATTGTCCTCCATTCCACCTTTATCAACAATAGCGACCACTATAGCCCAAATAACACCTTCAACGTTGGTGATGTATTGGACGAAACCATTTTTAATGGCTTTAGAGGTTCATTAAATTTTGAAAAGAATTCGCTCAACCGAAAACAATATGCCACAAACGGACAGAGTTTTTCGTTAAGTTTTAATTATACTACAGGTCGCGAAAATTACGATCCCGGCAATATTTTTCGCAATACCCCTGGTTTTGTAAAAAGTCCCGAATTTAGTCGTTTGCACCATTGGGGCAGTATAAAACTCACCCAGGAAAATTATTTTTTACACCTCAAGAAATATACTTTGGGTTATATCATAGAGGGGGTTATTTCCAATCAGCCTTTATTTAGCAATTATTACGCTACCTTGTTAACTGCTCCGGCCTTTTATCCGTTACAGGACAGCAGATCCCTGTTCCTGGATAAATTCAGGGCCACCACTTATGCTGCCGGTGGAATAAAAAACATTTATAATGTTAAAAAAAATCTTGATTTTAGATTGGAAGGATATTTATTTTTGCCTCATAAAGAGTTTGAGCTGAACAGTTTCCAGGATGTAGATTACGCAAAAGCCATTACCAAATTACGTTACGCAGGTACGGCAGGTTTAGTTTATCATTCTCCGCTTGGCCCTGTAAGCTTAAGTTATAATTTATATAATGATGCGATTAAAAGAAATGGTGTATTATTGCATATCGGTTATTTAATTTACAATAAACGTTCTATCGAATGAAACGAATCTTACTCTTATTATCCTTGTGTTTAACTGGTTTTTTTGGCTTTGCTCAAAATGCGGCAATCAACAATTTTCTCGTAAAAGAAAATCTGCTTAAAAACAACAAACTGGCCATTATTGCAGCCGATTCGTTAAACACACCCAACGAGAACATCAATGGCACCTATACCTTTAGCGTAAGCGGTTTTACACAAATATTAAAGTTTAACGATGGCATTGCTGTGCTGCCATTACCCATCGATAAATCGACATTTGTTTACATCAAACACCAGAACGATACCGGTACGCACAGTAAGCTGGTTTATGTGTATAAAAAAGATACCGATTTAAGTCCTTATGCCATAAACAGTTTATGGCTTTTTATTATCCCGATTGTACTCATCATTATTGCCTTTGCCTTCCGTAAACTCATCATATTTGTGGTGATCGTATTCCTCGTATTTGTTTACTTTAACCATAGCAACGGCTTAAACCTTTCTACTTTTTTCGAAAGTATTTTTGATGGCTTGAAGAATCTCATTTGATGTTTTTGAATCATTAGCGCAAATCGTCATTGCGAGACGGCTTTTTCAGCCGGCGAAGCAATCTTTACTGTAAGGTTTGCGAATTTGTTAAGCAAGGCATAAAAAAGAGAAACGAAGACTGCTTGTAGTTGCATGATTTATTTTTTTAGAAAAGCAGTGCCTGTGGCACTTAGGTTCTGCCAGTCCCGCCCTTTGCTTAACCCCGATAAGTTTTCGATAAATCAAATTGAACTTAAATCGGGGTAACGCTGTCGGTCGGGTTTATTAAACAAAAGACAATCGCACGAAATCCAAAATTTATTCGGATATTTTAATAGGCTTCTCCGTGTTAATCCGTGGCAAACTTTTCGCTTCCATTGGCGTAACAAAAATAATTGGTCTGTGAGGACACAGACCAAGGAAGTAGAGACACGAACCACGGCGATAGCATAATCGCCATAAAATCCACAATTCTCACCGGTACTAAGCCATCCAATTTTTTCGTGCTAATCCGTGCCTCCGTGGCAAAAGTATAAATGGCTCTTAAAGACAGGAACCTAGGCAATAGCGATCTGAGTTATAAATTCCTCCGTGTTTTCCGTGCCTCCGTGGCAAAAATATAAATGCTCGTAAAGACAGGAACCAAGGCAATAGCGATCTGAGTTATAAATTCCTCCGTGTTTTCCATGCCTCCGTAGCAAAAATATAAATGGCTCGTAAAGACACCAACCAAAGCAACTGCGATCTGAGTTATAAATTCTTCCGTGTTTTCCGTGACTCCGTGGCAAAAATATAAATGGCTCGTAAAGACACGAATCACGGAGTTGGGTAGTCAGATCTTCACGCTCTCGCCCGTTTCTAACGAGCAGGGCAATAACCAATCATTTTAACGATTTTTCACTTTCATTATACTAATATTTTTAGTAAATTTGTTTATGGAAAATCTATTTTTAGTATGTATAATTCCACCCATTTCTATTGTAGAAGATATTGATGAAATCAGAACCTACATTTCTGAGAAATTTAATGTGCACGAATCCCTAAAAAGACCGGCACATATTACTTTGTATCCACCAGTTAAATTATCATCGTTTGAAGCAGAAAGCAGGTTTTTCAAAGTGTTGGAAGAAGCCTCATTCAATATTCCGTTTACACAGATATTAAAAAATTTCAGTTCCTTCCCCGAACATACCTTTTTCCTTGATGTAGAAAAAAACGAAAGCATAATGAACTTAGAAAAACAGATCAGAACTGCGTTACTGCCTTTAAAATTGCAAGAGAAAAGAGACACCAATAAATTTAACCCACATTTAACGCTGGCTTTTAAAGATCTTAAGTCTCCCGTTTTTAAACAGATTACCGAGGAGTTTAGAGACAAAAAATTTAAACGCGAATTCCACGTTGCTTCTTTTTCTGTTTATAAACACCAGGACAAAAGATGGCAACCTTACAAAGAATTTTCTTTTAAAGATCCAGCTACAAAACCTAAAGCATTAAGCCTTTTCGGTTAATTAAAACGGCATACCAATACCAAAATTATACTGAAGGAAACGATAGGTATCAGGACCGTGTGTTGAGTTATAATTATTTTTAAAATCTCTAGCGCCAGAGAAAAACTTACTGATTACCCATTGATCGGAGCCTGTAAACTGAGGATCTTTAAGTTTCAGGCCAACATCGAACCTAAATACAAAATATTGCACATCATACCTTAACCCCAAGCCGGTACCCACAGCCAATTGTTGGGCAAATTTGCTTAATTTAAACACGGTTTGTTCATCAAGCGTTGGAGTTGCAAGAAGAATCGATTCGCCTTTACGAAGATTCCATACATTACCAACATCAACAAAGGCCGCTCCTTTTAAAGTGGCCCCAAAAAATTTCTTAGCCACAGTAAAGCGGTATTCAAAATTGGTTTCAATCCGCATGGTTCCAAGCTGATCAAGTCCATAAAATGCTTTACGTAAGGTATCACTCCTTAAAAGTCCTCTGTCATAGTTTCCAGGACCGATGGTTCTCGCCTGCCAGGCCCTCACGCCATTCGATCCACCTGCAAAAAACTGTTTTTCAAAAGGAATACCAGTTAAAACCGAATTTCCGTAAGCGTAAGCCACGCCGGCATTTAAACGTGCAACAAACTGTCTTTCACCTCCTAAGTGTTTATACCACCTTATATCAACCTCTGGCCGCATATATTGATTAAATGGTAAACCCAAAATCTTAGCCGGATCACCATTGGCAGGATCGTGCTTAGAGCCTGCTAATTTGGATATCCCCTGTAGCATATTTCCGGCAATATCCATTCCTGCCCTTAAATAAACGAAAGAACGGTATTCATTTAGCTTATTCGCATTTAAAGTATAAGTATATTTCATACCCAGGGTTAAATCTTTCCGGCCCAATAATGTAGAGTAATAAAGGTTATTTAATACGGTTTGTGCATCTACATTAGGATCCAGATAGCCAAAACGGTATTCAAAGTTTAAAGGCGTAAAAGAGTGCAACTTAGATTTCGTTTCTACCCAATCATAAGTAATGGAATTGATAAAAATTCTCCTCACCGAAACATCTTTCTGTAAAGCATAAATATAACTGCTCGAAAAAGTTGTATGAGGCATTCCATTTCCTCCTAAAGTAGGATTATAAAAAGGAATCATTAACCTCGGTACTGTAATACTTCCACTGATCGAAAAATCGCGCTGGTAAATATCACTGAATGGTTTAGCTCCATTGCCTATTCTGGATTGCAAACCACCTTTTACCTGAAGTTCGAACCGCTCCGCACCTCTAAAAATATTGTTATTGGTGTAGGTATTACTTAAGTTAAAGCCAACTGTACCACCATTAAACGGTACCTCACCCTCTATCCGGTTACTCATTACTTTCTGTGGAATAAGCTGGATTACGGCATTAACTTTATTCGATGTACTATCCCTTCTAAAATAATCGATCTTTACGTTTTTAAAAATATTCAATTCGTATAAACGATCGTATGTCAGGTTTTCATTACGGATATCGTAAAGTTCGCCTTGTTTTAAGAAATCATACCTTACAATCGGATTTCTTCTGTAACGTTTAGAGAAATCGGTAAATATGATTCCATTGACAGTATCTTTATTTAATTTGTAACGCACCGAATCAGGAAAACCATCAGGATTTGGAGCGATAATCATGTGGGTATATCCGATATTAAACTGCTTGTGCGGGCCTTCGTTCGGATCAGTTACATTCAGGTTCAAATCAATTTTATTGGTTTTCGAACTGGCCTCTGCACCATATACGTCGAAATTTACATAAGGCCTTAAAAAATAAAAATAACCGTTTTCTTTCATGATGCGGTAAATCTGTTCCCTTTCGTAAGTTAGGGAGTCCTCATCATATTGCATGCCTTTGTGTAAATGGGTGATGTTCGCCTTATTCGATTCGTAAAGGTTTTTAATATTTGTATTTGGAATGGAATCGGTTAGTTTATCGATAAAATACGCTGGTCCAGGTTTAGCGCTGAAAATAACTTCTGCCTTTTTATCAGCCACTTTTATGGAAGAAGTAACTTCTGCCTGACGGTAACCTTTACTTTTTAAGAATTTCTGTATCTGGGTTCTCGAAATTTCGACCAAAGTACTGTCTAAAATGGCTGGTGGCGTGCCAAATGGTTTAATATCACTCGTTTTATACCTTCCATCTTTGGTATTAAACAAGTTATATAATGGTACCTGGATACTGAGCTTAGAGGCAGGCCTGAGATCTTTCTGAACATAATTATAAGCTTGCTCTTCAAATTTCGCATCAACACTATCAATAGTAACCTTTTTTACGATCGATTGATAGTCGGCAATGTATTTTGTTGATGAACAGGCCTGAATTAAAACAATAATAAATAGTAATATTGCAGTGCTTTTCAGTTTAATATTTATTAAGTATTGGTATGCTTTCAAAATCACAGATTAGTTTTATAAAGTCGTTACATCAAAAAAAATACCGTAAAGAGCATGGTTTATTTATTGTTGAAGGCATAAAATCTATAAAAGAGTTTATTCAGTCAAGTTACCACATTCATACCATATTTTACAACAGCGAACAATACAATTTGTTACCCAAATTGCCCGCAAATATAAACTTATTTGAAGTAAAGAACGCTGAATTAGACAAGATTAGTACGCTGCAAACTCCACAGGGCTTTTTAGCACTTGTTCACATCCCTGAAAACAAGGAATTAGATCAAAAAGAGTTGAAAAATCAGTTTACTTTGGTTTTAGATGGCGTGCAGGATCCAGGCAACATGGGTACCATTATTCGTACAGCAGATTGGTTTGGATTTAAAAATATCATTTGCTCGGTTGATTGTGTGGAAGTGTTTAATCCCAAAACAGTACAGGCCACCATGGGCTCTCTGGCAAGGGTAAATGTTTTCGAAGCTGATTTACCTGGGTTGTTAACCGATAATACCATCCCTGTATTTGGAGCATTGCTAGATGGCGAATCGATTTATAAAACCCAATGGGGTACCGAAGGACTGGTAGTTTTGGGTAATGAAGGGAAAGGAATATCACCAGAAGTGATCAAAAAAATAAATAAACCGGTTACCATTCCGAGGATTGGCGAAGCTGAATCGTTAAACGTGGCCGTAAGTGCAGCAATCTTTTGCGCTGAGTTAGTGCGAGTTCGAAATTAAATTGAGATATTATTTGCGGGCTAACGAATAATTGCTATTTTTGCAGCCTTGAATTTAAGGGTCGAGTGGCCGAGTGGCTAGGCAGAGGTCTGCAAAACCTTCTACAGCGGTTCGAATCCGCTCTCGACCTCCATTTGTACAAATAAAATATAATAAAAGGTTATTACCATGGCAGTTACCAGATTAAAAAGAAAAGACAGAAGAAATAAAAATACAGCTCACCAGGAGGTAGCATTTTTAAAGAGAGCAACTAACATCGAGTTAGGTAGCCGTTCTGCACAACCTAAAAACGATCAATTAGCTAAAAACAATGCTGTTTTAGCTGGTTTAGCAAAATAGTTTTTAGAACTAAAAATTTTTAAAGCATCCTTCTGATCAAAGGATGCTTTTTTTATGCCCTGATTTTTGATAGCACATCACTTTTCTAGTTGTAGCATCCTGCTACGACCATATTTTACATAGTTTCTTCTGACCATTAAGAAGTGAAGAACATTAAGACTTATCTTCCCTTAATTTTCTTAACTCCTTAATGGTATTAATTTCTATCATGTTATCCTGGCAACACTTAACCACTTAACATTAAGAAATAAAATATACCCTTGTCGATATTTATTTAAACCTTATACCAAATTCCTCCTGAGCCTTTCAGCAAAGCAAAATTGAACTTTTCAACAAAGCTTTGATTACTTTTAACAACGATCTTCGTTTATAAAAACTGGTGAACAAAAAATAATTTGTTTTAACCTGATAAAAGCCGTAATTGTATATTAATTAGGCAGTTTTAACCATTAACATCATAAAATGAAGATAATTATTACAGGGGCCACCGGAATGGTTGGCGAAGGTATTTTATTCGAATGTTTAGAAAACCCGATTATAAAAGAAGTATTGATCGTAAACCGCAGGCATTATGATCTTCAGCACCCTAAGTTAAAAGAGTTAATTGTAAATGATTTTACGAAACTCGAAACTTTTGAAAATCAGTTATCAGATTATGATGCCTGTTTTTATTGTGCCGGAATCAGCTCTGTAGGCATGAACGAAGAAAAATACAATTACATCACCTACGAAACTACCATGGCTTTCGCCGGGCAATTAATAAAATGGAACCCTAACATGGTTTTCAACTTTGTTTCTGGCGGACATACGGATAGCACCGAAAAAGGCAAAATAATGTGGGCACGCATCAAAGGTAAAACCGAAAATGCCTTAATGAAGCTTCCATTTAAAGCGCAGTATAATTTCCGTCCTGGCTTTATGAAACCATTTAAACAGCAAAAAAATGTAAAAGCACTATTTAAACCTGTTATATGGCTTTTCCCTATCTTGTTACCTAAAATATCACTAACGCTTAAACAGGTAGCACAGGCAATGATCAATGCGGTACAAAAGGGCTATCAGAAGCAGGTTTTAGAGATTGAAGACATCAAAATACTGGCTGCAAAATAAATGAGATCAAAAATGCGTCGTTTTTTAAAAATAATAAAAAATACATTTCTTTCTTTACTTGCGATCATAGCGATTTTAGCTGTTATCACCTTCTTTTATATGCGACAACCGCAATTTGGTGCTGAACCTGCAGGAGAAAGATTGATCCGGATAGAAAAATCATCTCATTACAAAAATGGACAATTCCACAACCAGATAGAAAAACCAACCATTTCGGAAGGCTATAGTATTGCAGGGGAAATTTATTCTACACTGTTTAAAAGCCACCCAAGAACAAGTCCTGTAGATCCTATTCCTTCTATCAAAACAAACCTCTTCAATATACCTTTAGACTCGAATGTGCTGGTATGGTTTGGTCATTCCTCATGTTTCATCCAGTTGGATGGCAAAAGAATTTTGATTGACCCTGTCTTTAGCGAACGTGCATCGCCACTGCCATGGGGCCCAAAAGCCTACGAAGGGAGCAATATTTATACTGCAGCGGATATTCCTCCTATTGATTACCTCATCATTTCGCATGATCATTATGATCACCTGGATTACCAAACGGTAGTAGCGCTAAGAGATAAGGTAAAACACGTGATCTGCGGGCTGGGTGTAGGTGCGCATTTCGAATATTGGGGTTATCCGGAAGAAAAATTGATCGAAAAAGATTGGAACGAGCGAGTTAACATAGACTCGAATTATACCATTTACACCGCTCCTACCCACCACGAATCTGGTCGTGGCTTGCGTAGTGCAAAAACACTTTGGATGTCGTACATCATCCAATCTCCATCTATGAAAATATACTACAGCGGAGATGGCGGTTATGATAACCATTATGCCGAGGCGGGTAAAAAATTTGGTCCGATTGATTTGGCCATTATCGAAAACGGACAATACGATAAAGCCTGGCGTTCGGTACATAACTTACCCGAAGATGTGCTGCAGGCGGCAAAAGATTTAAAAGCTAAACGGATATTACCTGTTCATAATTCTAAATTTACATTAGGAAAACACCCTTGGGACGAGCCTTTGATCAGGATTTCGGAACTTGCCAAAGCGAACAACATTTCATTGGCCAGCCCAATGATTGGCGAAGTAGTATATCTTAACAACAGGCAACAACTGTTTAAACAATGGTGGCTTGGGGTTAAATAAAATAGGAAACTTAAGCTAGAACCATGATCCAGATGTAAAATCGGGACAGGGTGACAACTATATTAGACCAATTCCTTACAAATACTTTTGATCAATCCTGGCCCTTCGTAGATAAAGCCAGTATATAACTGCACTAGAGAAGCACCAGCATCTAATTTTTCTTTGGCATCTTTAGCCGAATGAATTCCACCCACACCAATAATAGGAAACGCTTTATTCGATTTCTCAGAAAGATATCGGATTACCTCGGTAGAGCGTTCTTTAACGGGTTTACCGCTTAGGCCACCTGTTTCCGCTTTCAAATCTTTCTCAGTAGCCAGATTTTCTCTGCTAATGGTGGTATTGGTAGCAATGATACCTGCAATTTTGGTTTCAGCAACAATTTCGATGATATCATCCAGTTGTGCATCAGTTAAATCGGGTGCTATTTTTAATAAAATCGGGCGCGAAATATCGTTTTTACGGTTGCGTTGCTGTAAGGTATTAAGGATTTTTTTAAGCGGCTCTTTTTCCTGCAGCTCACGTAAGCCCGGGGTATTCGGCGAACTTACATTCACCACAAAATAATCTACTACATCAAACAAACGGTCGAAACATTTAATGTAATCACTCACCGCATCTTCATTTGGGGTAGCCTTATTTTTACCGATATTTCCACCCACAACAATATCAGGATGTTTATCTTTTAGCAAGCGTAAACGTTCGGCCATTACATCTACTCCCTTATTGTTAAAGCCCATCCGGTTAATCAAAGCCTCATCGTTGGGTAAACGGAACATACGGGGTTTATCATTGCCAGGCTGGGGCATTGGGGTTACCGTACCTACTTCGATAAAACCAAAGCCTAAATTGCTGAGTGGCTCAACATATTCGCCGTTTTTATCAAATCCAGCCGCCAAACCAACAGGGTTTCTGAATTTTATGCCAAAAACTTCGCGTTCTAAACCTTTAATATGGACATCAAAGCTGCTCCTGATAATGGTTTTACCTAAAGGAAACTTATCATTAAACCATTTTAACCGCTTTACTACAAAATAATGTACATTTTCAGGGTCAAATTTGAAGAATAGTGGTTTAATAAGGCGATACATGCCACGAAGATAAGAACTTAATGGTAATTATGGAAAAAAGGTTAAATAGTTAATTGTTGATTGGTTGATGGTTTGATAGCTCTTACCTTCCAATTTAGGTTGATGGTTCATGGTCGATGGTTTGATAGCCATGAGGTATAACCCAGCGTGCTATCGACCATGAGCAATAAAACTATTAACCATCAACCCTAGGCAACCCGCCCATCAACCATGAACTATCAGACCATCAACCCTAGGCAACCCGTCCATCAACCAATGAACAAACCTATCTAGTACGCTGCCGTAAACTGTTCCCGGTGGTGCGCGTTACTTTCAAGTTCATCAGCAATAACAATGGCCAGATCTTCTACGGATAAAATAGAACGGCCTTCTTCGTTAAAAACGGGACTGGTTTTACCTAAACGGTATTTCCCTGTACGGCCGGTAGCAATCCCCTGGTGCATTTCAATCGCCGGACTAAAAAACAACCAGTCTAATTCGGTTTCCTGTTTTAAGGTATTAAAGTAATCTCTTACTGCAGTTGCTCCTGGTTTATATTCTGCCGGAAAATTTGGTCCATCTACTATTTGGTGACCATCAATCTGTAAAGTACCTGCCCCACCAATAAAAATATAACGTTTAACGCCTGCTAATTTTACGGCTTTCTGTATCGCTTCTGCACCCTGTACAGTATCGTTGTACAAATTGGGATTAGTCCAACCGGCATTGAACGCACTTACCACTGCATCAGTACCTTTTACAGCATCGGCCAGTTTTTCTGTATCCAACACATCTGCTGCTACCTTATTTACTTTTGCGTCACTGTTTTCAATTTTAGCGGTATCACGTGCAATGGCGGTTACTTCATTTCCGCGGTTTACCAATTCGTTTAAGATGGCTTTACCTACAAAGCCTGATGCTCCAATTAATGCTACTTTCATGTTATTCAATTTTTAATTTATAAATCTATTTTAAATTGTAATAATTTTTATTACAGTTTTTAACAAAAAATTTTATTCAAATTTTGATGCAAAATCTGCCAATGTCTGTTTTGATAAATTATCAATTAATGCATTTTCTGCATCACTATAAAGTGAATCTAAATGCTGGTTGATCTGTCTTCCAATCGGGCATTTCGGATTCGGTTCATTTTTGCTCTGGCCCAAAACATTGCTGTTTCTAACGGCCCTATAAACATCGCCCAAATTAATATCAGCTGCACGCTTAGCCAGAAATGATCCTCCACCTTTCCCTTCTTTACTATCAACAAAACCATGCTTACGTAAATTCATGATTTCTTTACGCACTAAAACAGGATTAATATTAATACTTCCTGCCAAATATTCAGAACTCACAACGCTTCCTTTCGCCTCATTTAATAAGGTTAAAATGTGTAAGGAAATAGGAAACCGGCTGCTGCTCATTCTGTAATTATTTTTATTACAGTACAAAGGTAAGAAGGTTTTATTGAAATCAAAATTTATTTTATAATTCCATATCAGCAGATTCTTCACTGCGCTCAGAATGACATGGTTTTTCTATTTGACTTTCCAACTGAAAAAAGCCTTTAAATTTCGTACTTTTGCAGCCGAAATGATTTCAATAAATAATTTAACATTCCTGATTGGCTCAAGGGCCTTGTACGATGATGCGAACTGGCATATTAAACCCGGCGATAGAGCAGGTTTGATCGGTGCCAACGGAACAGGAAAATCAACACTTTTAAAAATAATTGTAGGCGAATATGCTCCGACTTCGGGTACCGTTTCTATGTCGAAAGACTTGAAAATAGGTTACTTAAATCAGGATTTACTCTCTTATGAATCACACCATAGCATTTTGCATGTGGCCATGGAGGCTTTTGAGCGCCAAAACCAGTTGCATGATGAAATTGAAGAACTGCTAAAAAAAATCGAAACCGATTATAGTGAAGAGGTTCTATTTAAACTAAGTGATAAACAACAGGAATTTGAAGCTTTAGATGGTTATAATATCGAATATAGGGCAAACGAAATCCTGGCCGGTTTAGGTTTTAGTACGGCTGATCAGTTACGTCCGTTAAATACCTTCTCCGGAGGTTGGCGTATGCGTGTAATGCTAGCCAAAATCTTATTGCAAACTCCTGATATCCTTTTACTGGATGAGCCTACCAACCACATGGATTTACCTTCCATTAAATGGCTGGAAAACTATTTAATGGGTTTTGAAGGAGCGATAGTAATTGTATCTCACGACAGGTATTTCTTAGATAAAATTGTAAACCGTACAGTCGAATCGCGCAAAGGCAAACTGACTGTTTATGCCGGTAACTATAGTTTTTATGTAGAAGAAAAAGCCTTACGTGGAGAAATCCAGAAAGGCGAGTTTAAAAATCAACAGGCTAAAATCAAACAGGAAGAGCGTTTAATCGAGCGTTTCAAGGCCAAAGCTTCTAAGGCAAAAATGGCGCAATCGCGTATGAAAGCTTTAGATAAAATGGAGCGCATTGATGACGTGGATGACGATAACCCAACGGTAAACTTTGCATTTAAATTCTCTAAGCCATCAGGCAGGCACGTGGTACGCATTGAGCACGCCAACAAGAGCTATCCGAATGTACACATTTTAGATGATGCAGAAGGTGTAATCGAAAAAGGCGATAAAATTGCCTTGATCGGAGCAAACGGTAAAGGTAAATCTACCTTGCTAAGGATGATTGCAGGCGCCGAAAAATTTGAGGGTTTTTGTGAAACGGGGCATAATGTTACCACCACTTTCTTTGCACAGCACCAGTTAGAATCGCTACACCTTGAAAACTCTATTTTAGAGGAGTTACAGGCTTTTGCACCCAAACATACTGATACCGAATTACGTAGTATTTTAGGTTGTTTCCTGTTTACAGGTGATGATGTTTTCAAAAAAATCAAAGTGCTTTCGGGAGGTGAAAAATCTCGCGTGGCGCTGGCGAAATCATTAACTACAGATTCGAACTTCCTGATTCTGGATGAGCCTACCAATCACCTGGATATCCAATCGGTTAATATCCTGATACAGGCTTTACAACAGTTTGAAGGTACTTTTATTGCCGTATCACACGACAGGTATTTCCTTGATAATGTGGCCAACAAAATCTGGTTTATTGAAGGCGAAAAAATCAAGCAATATCCTGGTACTTACGCTGAGTATGAAGAGTGGAACAGCAAACGCATCATTCCTGTGGCTAAACCTATTCCGGTTAAAATGCCAGAAAAACAAAAGGAAGCACCAAAACCTGCAACACCAAATACCGTTAATCAGTTAAAAAAGCTGAATGACGAGCTACAAAAAACAGAAAAACTGATTGCTGAGCTGGAGCAAAATGTTAAAAACATTGAAGCAGAACTGGCTGATGAGAATGTTTATGGCAAAGCAGATAAACTGGCTGAAACCAACAAACGTTATTTAGCAACTAAAGCCGATTTGGACAACAATCAGACTAAATGGGAAACGCTGGCTGCTGAAATCATGGAGCTGGAAGGTTAACTTAAGTTAATAATAGATATAAAGCCGTCCCGATTTACATCGGGACGGCTTTTTTATTTTGCCATGATTTTTTTTTGCCACGGAGATACAGATTAACACGGAGATTAATATTTGGTTATGTCATGCTGAGGCACGAAGCATCTGTTTCATAGGTTGCAGATGCTTCGTGCCTCAGCATGACAGCGTATTCAAGGTTCCGGTGAGCAGAAAAAATCACTGCATTATTGGAAGTTATTTCCTTCTTAGACAGATCCCTCCGCTACGATCGGGATGACGATAAAAGGGAAAAATCCTCCGTGTTAATCCGCGCATCCGTGGCAATTATTTCCTTCTTAGACAGATCCCTCCGCTATGGTCGGGATGACGATACAAGGGAAAAATCCTCCGTGTTAATCCGTGCATCCGTGGCAATACTCCATTACTAGATAGATCCCTCCGCTACGGTCGGGATGACGATACAAGGGAAAAATCCTCCGTGTTAATCCGTGCATCCGTGGCAATACTCCATTACTAGATAGATCCCTCCGCTACGGTCGGGATGACGATACAAGGGAAAAATCCTCCGTGTT